>Ga0102589_1000115_pt1 | contig 225118 bp, 202 predicted proteins | sample AraplaMF_Col_mLB_FD_76858 | JGI IMG/M metagenome (GOLD analysis project Ga0102589, IMG submission 76858) | Arabidopsis root microbial communities from the University of North Carolina, USA - plate scrape MF_Col_mLB | ecosystem: Host-associated > Plants > Roots > Endosphere | place: USA... | reverse complement strand
GAAGATGTTTACAACGTGGCCAGATACTAACTGATCGCGGTTAACGGCCGACAAACGCTTATGGTTAACAGAAAGGAAATGTCCCACTTTTTTGCTCCCTCACAACACTTTGCGGCAAGAAAGAGGCACGGTTCCCTATGGTATCAATTAAAACACGATGGCGCCGGTTCAGACCGGCGCCATTGTGGCAGTCATATCAGTCCAGAAGCGGCGACCATGCCGGGTCCGAAGCGAATGTTGGCGTCTTGATGAGCTGTTCGTTATAGCCCGTCAGGTCGATCGAATAGAGCTGCGGACCACCGGCGCCGGCGTTCTGACGGAAGAACATCAGCACGCGGCCGTTCGGCGCCCAAGTCGGGCCTTCATTGTGGAAACCGCTCGTCAGGATGCGTTCTCCCGAACCGTCGGTCTTCATGACACCGATCGAGAACTTGCCACCCGACTGCTTGGTAAAGGCAATCAGATCGCCGCGCGGAGACCATACCGGCGTGGAATAGGAACCATCGCCGAAGGAAATGCGCTGCTGGCCGGAACCATCGGCATTCATGACGTAAATCTGCTGGCGGCCACCGCGGTCACTTTCAAAGGCGACGCGCTGGCCGTCAGGGGAATAGGACGGAGCCGTATCGATCGCCGACGTATTGGTCAGGCGTGTCGTGGTGCGAGAGCGCAGATCCATAGTGTAAATATTGGCGTTGCCGTCCTGCTGAAGGCTCATGATGACCTTCTGGCCGTCAGGCGAGAAGCGCGGCGAGAACGTCATACCTGGGAAATTGCCAACGACTTCACGCTGTCCGGTTTCCAGCTGCAGAAGATAAACGCGCGGCTGCTGGCCTTCAAAGGACATGTAGGTGACTTCCTGGCGGCTCGGCGAAAAACGCGGTGTCAGGACGATGTCGTTCGAGTTAGTCAGGTTGCGGACGTTGAAACCGTCCTGGTCCATGATCGACAGCTGCCGCTTGCGGGCCGTCTTCGGACCACTCTCGGAAACAAAAACGACGCGGGTATCGAAGTAGCCCTTTTCACCGGTGATGCTTTCGTAGATCGCATCCGCGATGATGTGGGCGACGCGCCGCCAATTTTCTGGCTGAGTAAAGAACTGCTGGCCTGCCATCTGCTTATTTGCAAAAGTGTCCCACAGACGGAATTCCGCGCGCAGGCGGCCATCCCCTTCGCGCGTCACACGACCAGTCACGAGCGCCTGCGCATTGATGACTTTCCAGTCTTCAAAACGTGGCTGTTGATCCGGATTGCTGATCTTCTCGATGAAGGCATTCTTGTTAATCGGCGCGAAGAGACCGGACCGTTGGAGGTCGGCGGCGACAACGGCAGAAACCTGCGCGCCTATTCCGTCACCGGATATGAAATCAGTAATAGCAATGGGCAGAGGCTGCACATTGCCCTTATTGATGTTGATTTGAACTTCCGCATTGGCAGGCACGACAGCAACCAGCGAAAACAACATGCCCGTTGCAACCATGAGGGCGCGGAGGACAGAACTCTTGATCATTGAAACAAGCCTTTCAGCTTCTTACGAAAATGGGACAGATTTTTCAGGCGCATAGTGTCGACTCCAGAATCTGTCGGCTTAAGTCGCGAAATCGGACGCATCGAAGTTGAAAACGATTGTGTTCCAACCCTTTTCGCCATCGTATTTCTCAGGTGGCAAATTCTGCAAAGGCGATGAGCGCAGAACGGCACGCCGGGTGCTGCTTTCCACTGCACGGCGGGTACCTTCAGGACCACCCGATGCCGTTACCTCCGGCTCGCCCACCACGTTCCCCGCCTTATCCAGCGAAACCCGGACCTGCACCCTTACCTCGGCTACACCCGTCAGGCCGGCGACCATCGACCAGTTCTTCTGAACCTGGCCTCTCACATTGTCCATTTCGCTAGCGCTCAATCCCGTACCGATGGTCTTCTTACCGCCAAGAGACGCCGTCTGGGTCGAGCGCTTTGCGCCGCCGCCGGAAGGTGCCTGCTTGTTAAGCAGCGCAGAAATTTCGTCGGCGTTAAATTCACTCGCCTGAGAGGAAGCAGATTTCGCCGTCTCCTGTTTCTTCTCGCCCGGTTTTTTATCCGAAGGCTTGTCCGTGGACTTGGCCTGATCGGGTTTCTTCTCAGCTGGTTTCTGCTCGGCGGGCTTCGTCTCGGCCTGTTTCGGCTCTTCGGGCTTAGGTGGCTCAGGCCTGGAATTCGGGCGCGGAACGTTTTGCGGCACGGGGATTTCGGCCGGCTCCTGCGTCGCCGGCGGAGGCTCCTCCGCTTTCGTTTCCTGCGGTGGCGGCTCGGTCTTCGGCTGCGGTGTAATCTCAGGCTTCGTCTGAGGCAGGGCGGCCATTTCCTGCGGCTTCGGAGCCGAGGTTTCTTCCTTGACTATCTCCTTCACGTCGTTCGCTTTGGTATCGACGGTAGGAAGTGGCTTTTCCTGTTTGGGCGGGGCGGCCGCACTCATATTGTCGTTTGGCTTGGTCGTCGGCGTCGGCGGCGCCTCTATATCTGCCGTGTTGTTACCGACATTCTGAGAGTTCTCGATGATGTCGGGCCGGGTCGTCGGAACAGGAGCAGATTTTTCCGCCTTTGGAGCGTTCTTATCACCCTGCTGGATCTGGGTCAGCTCTTCAACATTCACCAGCTCCACCGGCAGGGCCTCAGCCTGCGACACGTCGAGCGGTTCCGGCGAGCCCAGGGAGACAAGGGCGAAAGCCAGAAGCGACGCATGCACGATCGCGGATGTGGTAAGGCTGCCCTTCATTGCTTTACGTCAATTGTCCTGTTTCTGCCGAGTCACAAGGCCGATATTTTTGAAGCCGGCCGCCTGGATACGCGCCATCACATCCGCGACCACGCCATAGGCGGCAACGGAATCCGCGCGCACGAAAATGCGTTCATTGTAGCCCGTCGTGGCGATTGCCTGCAGCTTGTCCGCCACTTCGGCCGCCTGAATTTCTGTTTCCTGCAAATGAATCTGGCCATTGGCATTCACGGAAATCGTGATCGGCTGCGTGTCCGAATTCAAGGCATTGGCTGAGGTTTGCGGCAGATCGATCGGCACGCCCACCGTCATCATCGGCGCAGCGACCATGAAAATGATAAGCAGCACGAGCATGACGTCGACGAGCGGCGTCACGTTGATTTCGCTGATTGCGCCGCCTTTGCGCCGCCCGCCGCGCCCACCACGGCGTCCACCGGACCCGCCGCCGCTGCCACCTGCTGACATACCCATTTCATCTACTCCATTTTGCCCGACGGCAAATCATTCAACGGCGTTTCAGTTGTGGCCGCTTATTGGGCGGCCTGCCGTGTCTGAAGTTTTTCGTCGATCTGGCGCGACAGGATCGCGGAGAATTCATCGGCAAAGCCTTCCATACGCGCCGAAAGCTTGTGCGCGTCGGCCGTAAACTTGTTGTAGGCGATAACCGCGGGAATAGCCGCGACGAGGCCGATAGCCGTTGCCAGCAGCGCTTCCGCGATGCCGGGCGCCACAACGGCGAGGTTGGTCGACTTCGAGCCGGCAATCGCCTGGAACGAGGTCATGATACCGACCACCGTGCCGAAAAGTCCGATAAAAGGACCAGCCGACCCGATGGTCGCGAGCGAACCGAGGCGCGCCTCGTATTGTTCGCCTTCACGCGCAATCGTCACATCCATCGCCCGGTCGATACGCATCTGCAAACCAATGGGCGAACGCGCGCCGCGCTCGAATGATTTCTTCCATTCGCGCATGGCGGAAACGAAGATCGCGGCGAGGCCGCCATTCTGACGTTCCGCCAGTGTGCGATAGAGTTCCTCGAGCGACTGCCCCGACCAGAACACCTGCTCGAACTGGTCGAACTGGCGCTTCGCCTTGCCGAAAGTCACATATTTGTCGAAGACGATCGCCCACGTCCAGACCGAGGCGGCGATCAGTCCGATCATTACGAGCTTCACGATGAGGCCCGCCTGCATAAACAGCGCCCAGAGACTTACATCGTGCGTCGCCGCTGCCAAACCTGCCTGTTCCATAAAAATCCAATCCCCGAATCCAAACGCCCGGTACGGGACCGGGCGATTCAAACGCGTGTTAACGCTCGAAGCTATGCGACGGCAGTCGCCAACCCCTTTGCCATACCCCGATACTTGCCAGTGAGCCTTACTCGCCAATAAATTTGGTGAAAGGAAGGCGTGCACCGCACAAATGCCGGTTGCTAAAGTAAGACACCATTATGGTTAAAGGAGTGTTACGACCGCGCCACACCGGATTGATTTATGGTTGAACAGCTCAATTACTTCAGGAATTTTTCTGCAACCGTCTCCGGCAAACGCCTTGGCCGACCGCTGGCATTGATGACAGCGATGATGACCTTGGCGGCGACAAGAAGCGTTTCGCCGCGCCGAATTTCCTGATTGAGCACCATTTTCGCGCCACCGGCCTTCTCGGTAATCGTCGTGATCGTCAGGACGTCATCCATCCGCGCAGGGCTTTTGAAATCGATCTCCATGCGGTGAACCACGAAGACGAGGCCCTCCTCATCGGCAGTCAGAAGCGCGCTTTGTTCGCAGCCGAGGCAACGCAGATAATCGGTCCGGCCACGCTCGAGAAAATGCAGGTAACGCGCGTGATAAACGAGGCCGGAAAAATCCGTGTCCTCATAATAGACGCGTTGCATCAGGCGGTGACCATGGTCAATCAGTTCACCCGAAAGTGAAACCAAAAGCTCGTTCATACTGTCTCCTTGGGATTTTCAGCAGCGCCAGCGCGGCCTTCGCGAACGATCAGATGCTCGTGCCGCGAGGGCAGCGCCTCTATCCGCTCTGCGATGAAGCGCGGGCGGAGGTCGTTCTCGATCAAGGCGGAAATGCGCGCGGGGAGCCAACGAAATTCGACTTCGATGCCATCCACCACACGATGGACTATATCGTTGTCATGGAACGGCAGGGGATGATCCAGCGAGACGAGATAATAAAACCCCAGCTCATGGGCCGAATAAACGTCATAGGCAAAAAAGTTTTCCGCCGACCATAAAAGGCGCTCCACCGAACACGCCCGATCAAGCTCCTCGCCGATCTCACGGACGATGGTCTGCTCGGAGCTTTCGCCGATTTCGGCACGACCTCCGGGCAGGGCCCAATAGTCGTCCTTCACGCCACGCTGTACCAAAAGATGTTCATTCTGGAAAATGACGGCCGCCACACGCATGCTGAAGAGCTGCGGTTTGCGATCCAACCGGATCATATGGCGTTCGGGGGCAGAGGTCATTTATCGTCCAGATCGCCGTCATCCCACACGAGATGCCTGGTGGTCTTCGGCAGGCTCTCAATTTCATCGGCGATGAAATAAGGCGGAATATCAAGCTCGGTCAATGCCTTCCTGGTTGCAGCCACCCAGCGAAACTCAAGCTCGTTATCGCCGTCCTGGACCCGGTGGATGATGTCGGTGGGATGAAACCTGAGCCCCTCCGGCAGGTCCATCAGGTAATAGAACCCGAGCTCATGCCAATCCTTGCCTTCGTAGTGGAAGAAATTCTCGACCGCCCAGAGAAGGCGTCCAACCTTTGCCTCAACGCCAAGCTCTTCCACCATCTCGCGCGCCAGCGTTTCTGCGGAGCGTTCGCCCATTTCAGCGCGGCCGCCTGGAAAGGTCCAGAATTTCTCATGCGTCGCGCGGTGCACCAGCACGTGGCCGTGGCGAAATGCAAGTCCCGCGACACGCATCTGGAAGATGCGTGTCGGCTTGAACTTGATGCGGATGCGGGTGTCCTGCTTGTTATCATGCGTCATGGTTGGGCCTGCGGGCTGGAAACATCAAATCGGTTTCCGTCCACCCTAGCGCATCCATTTCCGCTTTTCTCGCTCCTGCATCATCGCCCACAATGAATTCATCCAGTTGGGGCGGCTTGACCGACGTGCCCGCCAACATCGCATGTGCCTGGCCACGATGATGGGTCTGATGCTGGAAGACGTGGGAGAGAACATCATCGCAGCGATCCTGCTGCACACGCGCGCCCCGATGTATATCAACGATCCCGGCAAGGCCGTCTTCATCGAGATCATCGACAAAGGCAATCAACGCTTTATCCAGCTGCGTCTGCGCTTCGTGTAACTCGGCCGCCGTCGCGTAGGGCTCGCTCACCACGAAGGCTGCGTGTCCAAGCGTACCTCCTTGGAGAGCATCGATATAAAACCGGTCGACGATGAGAATGTGATTGAGCGTTGCCCTGAGGGTCGGGAAGAAACTGACGCGCTGCGCGACAAACGCATCCTCAGATAGCTGACGGCAGGCCTGATGCAGCCTGAAATTTGCAAGACGGTTGTTGCGGGCAAGTTTGCGGAAAACTCGCAGCGGATCGTAAGGCATCAGCTTCCCCTTTCTGACGCCTCCCCTGCGGCGCCTTCAACCGGCGTGCTCCAGCTCCGACTTGCTTTTCAGAACCTTCGCGCCATCGTCCTGCTCGATGAGATAGGCAGGTTCGTCCTTGCTTGCCTTGCGCTTTATCTTGGCGCCGGAAATCGTTTTCTCGACATCTTCAGTGAAGGTCTCGATGATTTTTCCTTCCGCTGTGCCCTTGCCCCATTTCCAGCGCACTTTCGTACCCTTGCGATATGCCGACATGATCATCTCCGTACCAAAGACGGTCAAATGCAAAGGCGGCAGGCTTGTTCCCTCAATCGTCTTCCAGCGTCAGACGGAATTGCGCCGCCTCAAGATCCTTCGGCGGCTGCATGCCGAGATGTTTCCATGCCGTGCCGGTCAAAACGCGCCCACGCGGCGTACGCTGGATGAAGCCCTGCTGAATCATATACGGCTCGATAATGTCCTCAATGGCATCGCGCGGCTCCGAAAGGCCCGCAGCGATGGTTTCGATGCCCACGGGGCCGCCGCCGAAATTAACGGCGATCATGGTAAGGTACCGCATATCAAGCTGATCGAGCCCCATATTGTCGACCAGAAGCCGCGTCAAAGCCTCGTCTGCAATCTCGCGGGTGACGGCCTCCGCCCTTGCCACCTCCGCAAAATCGCGGACGCGGCGCAACAGCCTGCCAGCGATGCGTGGCGTTCCCCGCGCGCGTCGTGCCACTTCGCGCGCGCCCTCGTCGGTCATGTTCAGACCCATCAGCCGCGCCCCACGCCGGACAATCAGCTCCAACTCGTCCACGGTATAAAAGGCCAATCGAACGGGGATACCAAATCTGTCGCGCAGCGGCGTGGTCAACAGGCCGAGCCGGGTCGTAGCGGCGACAAGCGTGAACTTGGAGAGATCGATCTTCACCGACCGCGCCGCAGGCCCCTCGCCAATAATGAGATCGAGCTGAAAATCTTCCATGGCGGGATAAAGGATTTCCTCCACCGCCGGATTGAGACGATGGATTTCATCGATGAAGAGAACGTCGCGCTCCTCAAGATTGGTGAGAAGCGCCGCAAGATCCCCCGCTTTGGCAATGACAGGACCGGATGTAGACTTGAAGTTGACGCCGAGCTCCTTCGCCATGATCTGTGCCAGCGTTGTCTTGCCAAGGCCAGGCGGGCCGACGAAGAGCACATGATCAAGCGCCTCGCCCCGGTTCTTGGCCGCCTCGATGAACACTTTCAGATTGGCGCGAGCCTCTGCCTGGCCCGTAAAATCGTCCAGCGACTGCGGGCGCAGCGTGGTGTCGATATCCTCGCCGCGCTTCTCCGGGGTAATCAGTCTCTCCGCATCGCTCATTCAGGGCATTCCATTGTTCTAGTCGAATTCCTCAGGTGTCGCCGCTATAGCATGACTATCGCGACAACGCGCTTCACGAAATTTACCGCGAAAGCTCCTTGAGACCGAGCCGGATGAGCTTGGCGCTATCGCCGCCCTCCCCGCCATTTTTGAGCGCAGCGGCAACCGCGTTGGCAGCCTGGTCACGAGAGTAACCAAGATTTGTCAGCGCTGATACGGCATCCGCGACCGGCGCGGAAGCGACACCTTCTCCAAGCTCCTGCTTGAGCCCGATGGAGGCGGAAGCGTCTCCCGCAAAGGCCGGGGCCTTATTGCGCAACTCGGTCACGAGGCGCACGGCCACCTTCGGCCCGACCCCCGGTGCACGCGAGATCATGGTTTTGTCTTGCAGGGCTATTGCATTGGCAAGTTCGGAAGGCGAGAGCGTGGAAAGAACGGCCAGCGCCACCTTCGAGCCGACGCCTTGCACGCTTTGCAACAGATTAAACCACTCCCGCTCCAGCGCCGAGAGAAAGCCGAAGAGCTTCAGCTGGTCTTCACGCACATAAGTTTCGATGAAGAGCACCACGGCCTCCCCGACAGAGCCGATTTTCGACAAAGTGCGCGCCGAACAATAGGCGACGTAACAGACGCCATGCACATCCACCAGCACGTAATCCGCCCCGATTTCCTCGATGCTGCCTTTCAGTTTTCCGATCATGATGCCGCCCGCTCACTAAAAATGAAATTAACCGGCTGCCAGAAGCCGCCGCATCCTGTCACCACCGCGATTGTGCGCGTGGCAGATGGCGATGGCGAGCGCGTCCGCCGCATCGTTACCCTTGAATTCGGCCTTCGGCATCAGGATTTTCAGCATCATATGAATTTGCTGCTTTTCCCCATGCCCGACGCCGATCACAGCTTTCTTGACCGCATTGGGCGCATACTCGAAGACAGGCAATCCGGCGCGCGCCGGCACGAGCATGGCAATGCCCCGCGCCTGACCGAGTTTCAGCGTCGCAACCGCGTCCTTGTTCACAAAGGTCTGCTCCACCGCAGCCTCATCCGGCCGGTAGCTGTGTACCACTTCAGCCAGCCCATCATGCAACTGGCAGAGCCGGGAGGCGAGGTCCATATCACCATCCGACGTCACCGTACCGGAGGCGACAAATCTGAGGCTGTTGCCGAGGGTGTCGATGACACCCCAGCCGGTGCGCCGTAGCCCGGGGTCGATGCCGATGATCCGAATCGTGTTTTGCATGAGCTACCTTATCTTTCTGGCCCCGACCCTGCCAGCGATAAGTGAACAAAACGACAACATTCATCATATTTGCAGTGCAGCATTTACCACTGCTTAAGTCGCGTACCGCATTGTTCGCCTACAAAAACAAAATGGGGAGCTGCGGCCATGACGAGCCGCGGCGCAATATGTTCGCCAAATCAGCCGTCCAATGGCGCCCGTCATCCGAGGCGCGGGAACTGATCCGGCATTGGGGGCTGCATCGGCCATGCTCAACCGTTTTCATTCTATATCGACCAAAGTCCTGATTATTTTTTTAGCGCTGATGGCGATCTCGACCGGGACGCTCACGCTTCTCGGCTACCAGAGCAGCAGCCACGTTCTCGAAGAGCAGGCATCGAAGTCCATGGAAAGCGTCCTCGTCTTCCGCGGCGACATGCTTCAGGAACGTCTCGAGCAGCTGAAAACCCAGGCGGATTCCATCGCCAAGATCGAATCCCTGCAAATGGCGGTCGTCTCCATGCGAAGCGGCTGGGGCACGGTTCAGAAAAACTCTGGTGACGCCAAGGCGGAGCTTCAGCGCGTTTTCGTCAAGGAAAACCCCTTCAGCGAGAGGGAAAAGCTGATCAAGCCGGAAAACCCGAGCGGCTTTTATTATTCAACCCATGAAAAGACCCAGACGGACATAGCCGGTTATCTCAAGGGAACGCCGTTCAGCGACGTGCTCTTCATCGATCCGGCCGGCACTGTCTATTACTCTTATCTCAAGGGGGCGGCCTTCGGGGAGACCGTCAATAACGGCGTCTGGGCGGAAAGCGGTCTTGGCGCCGCGTTCGCGCGGGGTGCTGCGAATGCCCAAAAGGCCGTGGACGATGTGGCTCAGACGAGCTTCTCCGGCCTTCGGATCGATGCCGCAACAAACGAGGCGGGCATTTATTTCGGTGTTCCCGTGGTCAAGTTCGGCGCCTTCAAGGGCGTCGTTCTTTTCCGCGTGAAGGAGGATGTCTTCAGCCAAATCCTGACGAAGGGTGTCTCGGCGGGCAGCTCCGAGCAATCCGCAATCATTTCTGCCGATGGCAAGGTTCTCGGTGTGGAGGGCAGCAAACTCGTCAGCCTTGATCCGGCGATTTATGGATTTCACGGGCAGGCCCTTAACGCTGCGGGCATGACAGTCGCCACGATCGAACGCGCCGATGGCGTGGCAAACGCCTATGCCCGACCCTTTTCCTTTGCGGGTGAAAAATATCTTGCAGTGGAAAGCATGCTGCGCAGCGAATTGAATGCCGGGTCGATCTCGATTGCCGGGACGCTCGCTGTCATCGGTCTTTGCGTTCTGGCTGCAATGTGCGCGGCAACGGCCTTCTTCGCCCGGCGTCTTTTCGCGCCACTCGAAAAGCTTGCAGGCCTGACCGGCGAAGTAGCGGCAGGCCGTCTCGATGCGGAAATCGGAAATCAGGACCGCAAGGACGAGATCGGCCGCATGGCGCGGGCGCTGGGCAGTTTCCGTGAGAAGCTCATTCTCCAGCGGGAGATGGAAGAAACCGCTTCGCGCACACGAGAGGAAGCCGAAACGGCGCGTCGCGCGCATCTGGCGGAACGGGAGGCAGAGGCCGGAACTCTGCAGATGGTCGTCCATTCGTTGGATGAGGGGCTTGACCGGTTGGCGAATGGCAATCTGGCTTATCGCATAGAGACCGTTTTTCCGGCTGATCTTGAGAGTCTGCGCCACAACTTCAACACAGCCCTCGCCCGTCTGAGCGAGACCATGGAAGCGATTGGCGGCAATTCCGCTGCCGTGCGCGGCGGCTCGGAGGAAATGCGCGTAGGAGCCGATCAACTTGCGGAGCGCACCGAAAGACAGGCGGCTTCCATCACCGAGACGGCCAGCGCCATCAAGGCGATTACCGAGGCCGTCCGTGACCAGATCGAGCGCGCCGAACAGGCCACGCGCATTGCGCGCGACGCCAGTGCGGAGGCAACTGCATCGAGCCGCGTGATGGAACAGACGATCGCCGCCATGGAAGCCATCCAGACGTCGTCGCGCCAGATCAACCAGATCATCGGCGTCATCGACGAAATCGCTTTCCAGACAAATCTTCTGGCGCTCAACGCCGGCGTTGAAGCGGCGCGCGCAGGAGAAGCCGGCAAGGGGTTCGCAGTGGTCGCGCAGGAAGTCCGCGAGTTGGCGCAGCGGTCTGCCGCCGCGGCAAAGGAAATCACCAGCCTTCTCAAACGCTCCACCGACGAGGTTTCCGCCGGCGTCACGCTGGTGGAAAAGGCCGGCGCATCACTCACCGGCATCGGCAAGCACGTGCAGACCATCAGCGCACGTATTGAAGAGATCATGGAATCCACACGAGAGGAGGCGCACACGCTGTCGGAAATCAACAGCACCGTGGCAAGCCTCGACACCATGACCCACCAGAATGCGGCAATGGTGGAAGAAACGACGGCAGCCATTCACAGCCTTGCTTCCGAGGCAGGTGAAATGGATGGCAGGCTCGGGCAGTTCGTGCTGCCTTCCACTTCTGACGCAGCAATGGCGAGAGGCGGCAGTCAACTCAGGCGCGCCGGCTGAGACAGAGCCGCCGGCACAAAATCGGGGCCCCTTCGGAGGGCCCAATTTTTTTGAATCATCCTTCAATTCTGCGCGACCTGTCTGGTAAATGTCGCCATCCGCCTTACATCCGCAGCAACGACTTATTGCAGGAGTGTCGGCATGATCCCCTTTTCCATTCTCGACCTGTCGCCGATTGGCGAAGGCGAGAGCGTCAGTGCGGCGCTTGAAAATTCCCGCCGCATGGCGATCAAGGCAGAAGACCACGGCTACAATCGCATCTGGCTCGCCGAACACCACGGCATGCCAGGCATTGCCAGCGCCGCGACCTCGCTTGTCATCGCCCATGTCGGCGCGGCGACGAAACACATCCGTGTCGGCTCGGGCGGCATCATGCTGCCCAACCATTCGCCGCTCGTCATCGCGGAGCAGTTCGGTACACTCGCCGCGCTGCTGCCAGGCCGCGTCGATCTGGGTCTCGGTCGTGCCCCCGGAACCGATATGCGCACGGCGAGGGCGTTGCGCCGTAACCTTGATGCGGGCGCTGAAAACTTCCCACACGACATTGTCGAGTTGCAGCGTTACCTCGGCCCACCGCAGGCCGATCAGGCCATCCTCGCAGTCCCCGGCATGAACTCGAACGTTCCGATATGGCTGCTGGGCTCGAGCATTTACAGTGCGCATCTCGCCGCAGCACTCGGCCTGCCCTATTCCTTCGCATCGCATTTCGCGCCCGATATGCTCATGGAAGCGATCCATATCTATCGCGAGCGTTTCCAGCCTTCAGAGGTTCTGGACAAGCCTTATGTGATGGTGGGCGTGATGGGCGTCGGGGCCGATACGGACGAGGAAGCGCAGCATCTGTTCACCTCGTCGCAGCAGCAATTCGTGAACCTGCGCCGCAACGTTCGAACGCAGTTTCCAAAGCCGGTGGACAGCATGGACGACTACTGGAACGAAATGGAGCGTTTCTCGGTCGAGCACACGCTGCGTTTCGCGGCCGTTGGCTCTCCCCAGACGATCAAGCGTCATCTCGACGGCTTCCTTGCGGAAACGCAGGCGGATGAGCTGATCGTGTCGATGCCGATCCATGATATCGAGAAGCGGCTGCGCTCCGTGGAGATCTTTGCCGACGTGCGAACCTCCATAAAGAAGGCCGCCTAAACAAAAGCCCCGGAGCGGATCGCTACCGGGGCTTTTCGTCAGCCACGAAAGGTCAAGCTGAAAGCTTGGCCATGACTTCTTCTGAGACTTCGAAGTTCGAATAGACATTCTGGACATCGTCATCGTCTTCGAGATTGTCGATAAGCTTCATCAAAGACTGCGCCTTTTCTTCATCGACCGGCACCGTGTTTTGCGGCTTCCAGATGGCCTTGACGCTTTCCGCTTCGCCAAGCACCCCTTCCAGCGCCTTGGAGACTTCGTTCATCGCCTCGAATCCACAGATGATGGTGTGGCCGTCTTCAGACGATTCCACATCGTCGGCGCCGGCTTCAATAGCGGCTTCCATGACCTTGTCGGCATCGCCGACTTCCGCCTTGTAAGTGATTTCGCCTACGCGGTCGAAGGAGAATGAAACCGAACCTGTTTCGCCCAGCGCGCCCCCAGCCTTGGTGAAGATGGAGCGGACGTTGGACGCGGTGCGGTTACGATTATCCGTCAAAGCCTCAACGATGACAGCGACACCGCCCGGGCCATAGCCCTCATAGCGGACTTCATCATAGTTCTCGCCTTCGGCACCTGAGGCCTTTTTAATGGCGCGCTCGATGTTGTCCTTCGGCATGGACTGGGCCTTGGCGTTCTGGATGGCCAGACGCAGGCGAGGGTTCATATTCGGGTCGGGCATGCCCGTCTTGGCAGCAACGGTGATTTCACGCGCAAGCTTGGAAAACATTTTGGACCGCACGGAGTCCTGCTTGCCCTTGCGGTGCATGATGTTCTTGAACTGTGAATGACCAGCCATGGATAACCTGATTGTCGAAATTTGGAGATTGCCGGCCTTATAAGTGCGATAAGCGCATCGTTCAAGCCCGCAGGCGCTTTCTCTTAGCGTAACAATTGAAGGAACTGAATTAATCGCTTCTCGTTTTGATGGGGAACCGGCAGAGAAGAGTGCCAATTCTCTCCGCCGAGGCATCAAACCGGAAGGAGAGAACATATGGTCAGTCTGACTGAAGCAAGAGAAGCCCCGGCCCGCCAGCTCTGGGACGAAATCAATTCCGTTCATGCCGGCATGCTTGGCCTGGAGGGCCTGCACAGTCACATGCAGCCAATGGCACCCCACGCTGACCCGAAGACGAACACCATCTGGTTTTTCTCCAAAAGAGATACGGACCTCGTAAAATCCCTCAAGTCCGGCTCTCGCGCCCATTTCTGCGTCATTGGCAAGGACCATGATTATCACGCGTGCCTGTCAGGCGTTCTCGAAGTCCGTGACGATAAAGCAAAGCTCGATGAATACTGGAATTCCGTCACGGCCGCCTGGTACGAGCACGGCAAGAGCGATCCAGATCTGGTGATGTTGGCGCTTCACGTCGACGACGCCGATATCTGGGCGTCCACCGACAGCAAGCTCAAGTTCGGCTGGGAAATCGCAAAAGCCAACATGTCGGATGAAAAAATGCCCGACGTGGGCGTGCGCCAGCACCTCACCTTCGCCTGATCACAGCTCCCCCGGCCTTCCTCGCCCGCCACCAGTTACATGCCTTTTGGCACCAGTATCTGAGGCTGGCGGGGAAGGTTTCTCATTGACACGCGAATGACAGAATCGCCAGCGTAGGCAATCTGAAAATTCCCTGCAAACATGCCAAGAAATTGCTCAAGCGGCGGGCCGGTGCGGTGCATCGGCAGAATGAGCGCGGAGCGCAGGCGCTTAACCACCCGGCTCATGCTATCCGCCCCCATGGTCAACCCGCCGTCAACCGGCACCATCAGCACATCCAGCCGGCCAATTTCCGCATAATGCGTGTCTGTCAGTTCGTGATGCAGATGGCCGAGATGGCCGATGCAAAGTCCGGCAACTTCGAAGATGAAGATGGAGTTGCCATTCTCCTGGAACGTTTCGTAATCGCCCCATCGGTTGCGAATATCGGTGGCAACATTACGAATATAAACGTCGCCGACCAATACCTTGTGATCTGCCTTCTCGCCGGGCGCTTCGCCCCAGCCGTGCAGGACATATTGGATTGCCGGGTCCGGATTAAGCGTGAAGTGGGTGGAATGAGCCCTGTTCATCGTCACCACAGTCGGCGTGACGGGTGGCCGAAAGACACCGTTATAATCCGTCGCGATGGTGACCCCGCCGGGACTCTCGATGAGGTAGGTGGAGTGACCGATGAAGCTTATCTTCACCTCTTCCTTCGCTGTCGCCTGCGCCAATTGAACATCAGGCGACTTGAAGCTTGCGAAGGTAACGTCGGGAATGTTGCTGGCGATCGCCTGGCATTGGCTGACAGGTGGTCTGCTGGCCGTTTGCGAGAAGGCGCCAACCGTTGACGCGATCAGCCCGGATATTGCAAGCATTAGCACGCGCAGCATCATGCCACTCCCCTGAACTTGCGAAGTTTAGGAAGATGCGGCAGGTTTTGCGGAGCGTCCAGCGACAACAGCGCGGGAACGTCTGCCCTCGCGTCATTGTGAACGCTTCAGGGGCTCAAACCCAGAAAGACGGGATAGTTTCCGAAAGCCTCGGGCCAAGACGCAGGGGCGCAATCCTTTCGGCGAGACCGGTGCGGTCGGATATTTCAACACCAACGCCGCAGATCGTCGCTGGACCACTCGCGGCTTCGAAACGTCCTTTCGGCATTTTGGAAATGAAGCGGTTGATCGGCTCCTCTTTCTCCATTCCCAGTGAGGAATCGTAGTCGCCGCACATGCCGGCATCGGACATATAGGCCGTACCGCCGTTCAGGATCTGTGCGTCGGCCGTCGGCACATGAGTGTGGGTGCCGACGACAAAACTCGCCCGACCATCCACAAAATGACCGAAGCACTGCTTCTCGCTGGTCGCCTCGGCATGGAAGTCGAAGATGATGGCATCGGCCTGCTCCTTAAGGGGACAGGCAGCAAGAATGGTCTCGGCGGATTTGAAGGGATCGTCCAGTTCCGGATGCATGAAGACCCGCCCCATGATGTTGGCGACGAGCACGCGTGCGCCGTTGCGGGCGTAAAACAGGCCGGAACCCTTGCCCGGCGTACCGTCGGGATAATTGGCCGGCCGTAGAAACTGGTCGTGTCGCTCGCTGAAGGAGACGGCTTCCTTCTGGTCCCAGACATGGTTACCGGTGGTTACGACATCTGCACCGGCGTTGATGGTCTCGAGATAGATGTCTTCGGTGATTCCAAATCCGCCGGCCGCGTTCTCACCGTTGACGATGACAAAATCCAGCTTCAGATCGGAAATTAGACCGGGCAATCGTTCCCAGACGGCCGTACGACCGGTCTTGCCAACCATATCTCCGAGAAAAAGCAGCCTCATTCACCCGCCCCGATCTTGCGCATGTTTCGATGTTTCGTCCCCTCTAGCGGGTAATCGATCTTTTAAAAAGTGCTAAACCGCGTTTTGCCCGCTGAACGGAACCGACGACGGGGCAGAGAACCAATGCAGACCGCTCTCGGTCAGGACGGCATGAAGCGGGACATCATGCGGCTCGGCGGGGATGGAGGCCGCTTCCTGGCAGTCGAACGCCACACCGACGAGAACAGGGTTTTTACCCTTTTCGTAAAGGCGGGCAATGGCGCGGTCATAATGCCCCGCTCCATAACCGACCCGCTGGCCCTGGCCATCGAACACGGAGAGTGGCACGAGCAGCATATCGGGATCCAGAACGTGCGCGTCCTCGCCCGGGCCCGTCGTGCCGAACCCGGTCTTCACCAGCGGCGTATCCACATCGAAAGCGCGGAAAACAATCGTCTCCCGATCCAGCACGACTGGAAGCACCAGACGCGCACCACGCCCACGCAACGCTTCCATCAGGGGACGGATATCAGCTTCGGAGCGGATCGGCATGAAACCTGAAATCACCGTACCCGGCGCAAATGGCAGGCCGGTGGCACCGTGTTCTGTTATGGAAAGGCTCTTCTGCTGCCGTTCCAAAGCCGTCAACGTGTCACGCGCGGCGAGTTTTTCGCCGCGCAACCGTGCTTTTTCGCCAGTGTCGCCGAGCATCAGGCGGCCCGGCTCACAAGAACCTTGTCAATGCGGTGCCCATCGAGGTCGATAACCTCGAAACGCCAGCCATCCCGCGTCACGTGTTCGCCAAGCTCCGGCAGACGACGGAATTCGTCGAGAACCAAACCGGCGACGGTTTCGAACTCGGCATCCTCGGCGATCTGGAAACCCATGCGGTCGGCGAATTCATCCGCAGGCATCCAGCCGGCAACCAGGAACGAACCATCCTCGCGCTCGACCATGGCAGGCTCTTCATCGTCCTCCTCCTGGAAGGCACCGGTAATAGCTTCCAGAACGTCGCCGGAACTGATGATGCCTTCGAAATGGCCGTACTCGTCGTAAACCAGCACCATATGCACGGTGGAACGACGCAGGGACTGGATGACGTCGACCGCACTTGTCAGGTCGGAAACAACGGGAACCTCACGTAGCAGTTCGCGGATATTGAGTTCCTTACCGGAAGCGAGGGCATCGAAGGCATCCTTGGCAAAAAGCACACCGAGGATCTCGTCCGAAGCGCCGTTTCGCACCGGCAGGCGCGAGCGCTGGGTCTGGCGCAACTGTTCTCGGATTTCGTCCGCCGTGTCTTCGATATCGACCACCTCCACATCGCGACGCGGCGTCATCAGTCCGCGCGCATTGCGGTCGGCAAGGCGCATGACGCTGGTGATCATGGCCGATTCCTCGGTTTCGATCACGCCAGCGCTGTGGGCCTCGGCCAGAACGGTGCGAATTTCATCGTCCGTGACAGACGCATTGGACTCGCCGCTGTGGCCAAGCAGGGCAAGGACCGCCTTGCCCGACCGGTCGAGCAGCCACACCAGCGGCGCGCCGATCTTCGAAAGCAACAACATGGTAGGAGCGACGCGCGCGGCGACCTTTTCGGGATCACGCAGCGCAATCTGCTTCGGAACGAGTTCCCCGACAATGAGGGACAGATAGGTGATGGCGACGACCACCGAACCGACGCCAAGCGCATCGGCAGCACGGTCTGGCACGCCCTGTTCCACCAGCCAGGCAGTGAACCGGGCGCCGAGGGTTGCGCCTGAAAATGCGCCGGACAGCACGCCGACCAACGTGATGCCGATCTGAACGGTCGAAAGAAAGCGTCCCGGATTTTCGGAAAGCGTGAGCGCCAGCGTGGCGCCTTTGCTGCCTTGAGCGGCAAGCACCTTAAGCCTCGCCGGTCTGGAGGAGACAACGGCAAGCTCGGACATGGCAAGCACACCGTTCAATACGGTGAGCAGGACCACGATCATAATTTCAGTAAACAAGTTTAGCTCTTTGGGCTGTTGAACGGCACGTCGCGGTTGTGACCGCAGCGCCCCTTTTTAAAGGGCATGACAGACATACCAATCCGGATAATAGGGAATTGTTCCGCCATTGCAATGACGACACAATAAAAAAGCCGCCTCCGGCAGCCATGAAAAATCACTGTCGACTATATCAGAAATGGAAAAAGCACCGGTTTGATCCGAAGCCTGAAGTGCGTTCCACGGCGACCGATGGAGAGTTACGATCCTGGGTGCCTACAAAAGTAGGTGGGCACCGTGTGTCCAGCCCCACGGGACTGGCCAGGGACAGCTCCCTTTGGATCGAGTATGGCCCCAGGGATTGTGGTTCCTGTCGGGAAGCGCAGAACGCAATCAAGATATAGGACGGATCAGCGAAAACCGCCAGAGGCGGGAAGCGAAATTTTACCGTAACAGAACCATCAAACAGTCAGTGCGTCGCCGGCTTTGGCCGCGCCAGCAGTTTTTCGGTGATACCGTTCAGGCGGTCGGCCAGGTCGCCGATGGCAAGCGCCACCAGTTCATCCGATTTGGCCTTGTGCTCGGCCATGCCGTCACGGTTGCGCGAAAGGGATGCCACCTCGCCTTCAAGCTTATCGATCTTGCGATTGAGTTCGGAAAGCTCGTCCATCACCATGATGCCGGCCATGACAGTCAAACGCAGATCGCCAATCTCCCCGAACTGGCTCTTGAGATGCCCGACATACCGGTCGAAACGGGTGGCGAGATCGGTCAGATGTTCCTCCTGCCCTGCCTCGCAGGCCATACGATAGGCCTTGCCGTCGATCATAACTGTGACTTGCGCCATGAGCCCGCTCCTATCGATCCAGCACCGCGCGGATCGTTTCCATTGCCGTTACGAGCCGACGGGAAACCTCGCGATTGACTTCTTCAAGACGGTTGGCGCGAAACTCGGCCTGATCAAGCTCCTGCGCAAGTCTCGCTCGATCGACATGGACCCGTTTGACCTCATTGTCGATTTCGCCCGTCTCCCGCTGCCGCTCGATACGCATATCGATGGCATTTTCGAGATTTGTGATGGCAGCATTCAGCTCCGTCAGCGCAGATTGCACGGTCTTCTCAGCCGACATTGTTTTTTCCAACTCGCACGTCACCGGCCGAATCGTCCGGTTTCAGGCCACTTAAACGCTCACGAGGTTATTACCCGATTTACCATCCCGTCAATCAAACCAGTGCATTGTGGCGTTTTGCTCTGTGGATGAACGAAGAAACCAGGCTGGGTGGGTACACCTAATCCGTTCCAACCCCCGCTCTGCGAAACGATTTTTATCGACCGCAGAACCGCAATTGCCCGTCGATTTATTGACTTGCCTGCCTCACCTGCTATGGATCAACCCGCTTTTTGGATAGTTGCGTAAAACTATCTCCTTTCACCCGGAAACAGACGGAAAAGCCATGATTTCTCGCGACAAACACAACCGGATGGCCAATGCGATCCGCTTTCTTGCCATGGATGCAGTGGAGAAGGCCAATTCTGGCCATCCCGGGCTGCCGATGGGCGCCGCTGATGTCGCCACCGTTCTCTTCACCCGCTACCTGAAATTCGATCCGAAGGCGCCGCACTGGCCGGATCGCGACCGCTTCGTGCTGTCGGCGGGCCATGGCTCGATGCTTCTTTACTCGCTGCTCTATTTGACGGGCTACGAGGACATGACGATCGACGAAATCAAGCGCTTCCGTCAGTTCGGCTCCAAGACCGCCGGCCATCCCGAATATGGCCATGCGACCGGCATTGAAACGACGACCGGCCCGCTCGGCCAGGGCATCGCCAACGCTGTTGGCATGGCGATCGCCGAGCGCAAGCTCGAAGAAGAATTCGGCTCCGACCTGCAGAGCCACTTCACCTACGTCCTGTGCGGCGACGGCTGCCTCATGGAAGGCATCAGCCACGAGGCGATTGCGCTTGCCGGCCACCTGAAGCTGAACAAGCTCGTCCTCTTCTGGGATGACAACAACATCACCATTGACGGTGAAGTTGGTCTTTCCGACAGCACCGACCAGATCGCCCGCTTCCAGGCCGTTCACTGGAACACGATCCGCGTTGACGGCCATGATCCCGACGCGATTGCCGCTGCCATCGAGGCCGCGCATAAATCCGATCGTCCGACCTTTATCGCCTGCAAGACCGTCATCGGTTTCGGCGCGCCCAACAAACAGGGTACCCATAAGGTCCACGGCAACCCGCTCGGCGCAGAAGAAATCGCTGCGGCCCGCAAGAGCCTGAACTGGGAAGCCGAAGCTTTCGTCATTCCGGAAGACGTGCTGGATGCGTGGCGTCTTGCCGGTCTGCGCTCCACCAAGACCCGCCAGGACTGGGAAGCCCGCCTCGAAGCGACTGAGACGGCCAAGAAGGCCGAGTTCAAGCGTCGCTTCGCCGGTGACCTGACGGGAAACTTCGACAGCTCGATCGACGCTTTCAAGAAGAAGATCATCGAGAACAACCCGACCGTTGCAACCCGCAAGGCCTCGGAAGACTCGCTCGAAGTCATCAACGGCGTGCTTCCGGAAATGATCGGCGGTTCTGCCGACCTGACGCCGTCGAACAACACCAAGACCAGCCAGATGAAGTCCATCACGCCTACGGACTTCTCCGGCCGTTACCTTCATTACGGCATCCGCGAGCACGGCATGGCCGCTGCCATGAACGGCATCGCCCTGCATGGCGGCCTCATCCCCTATGCCGGCGGCTTCCTGATCTTCTCGGATTACTGCCGTCCGTCGATCCGTCTGGCTGCCCTCATGGGAATCCGTGTCGTCCACGTTCTGACGCATGATTCCATCGGCGTTGGCGAAGACGGCCCCACCCACCAGCCGGTGGAGCAGATCGCAGCGCTTCGCGCCATTCCGAACCTGCTCGTCTTCCGCCCGGCAGATGAGACCGAGACGGCGGAATGCTGGCAGCTGGCGCTGGAACAGAAGCATCGCCCGTCAGCGCTGGCACTCACCCGCCAGAATCTCGCTCCGTCGCGCAAGGAATATGAAGAAAAGAACCTCTCTGCTTACGGCGCGTACGAACTCGTATCCGCCAGTGACGCCAAGGTTTCGATCTTCGCTTCCGGTTCGGAAGTCGAAGTGGCTCTGAAGGCTGCCGCAACGCTGAAGGACAAGGGCGTATCCGCCCGCGTGGTTTCCGTTCCCTGCTTCGAACTCTTCAAGGAACAGCCGGAAACCTATCGCAACGCCATCATCGGCAAGGCTCCGGTCAAGATCGCGGTGGAAGCCGCCATCCGCCAGGGTTGGGATTACTTCATCGGTAACGATGGCGCTTTCGTCGGCATGCATTCCTTCGGTGCGTCGGCCCCGGCAAAGGATCTCTTCAAGCACTTCGGCATCACGGCGGAAGCCGTTGTCGCCGCCGTCGAGGCAAAACTTGCGTGAGGGCTTCGAGAGCCCTTACCACTCAGCAAAGACCACGCCCATTTTTGTTCGGGAGACTGTAAATGACTGTAAAAGTTGCCATTAACGGCTTCGGCCGCATCGGCCGCAATGTTCTGCGCGCCATCGTCGAATCCGGCCGCACCGATATTGAAGTCGTTGCCATCAACGACCTCGGCCCGGTTGAAACCAACGCACACCTGCTGCGCTACGATTCGATCCATGGCAAGTTCCCGGCCGAGGTAAAGGTCGAAGGCGACGCGATCATCGTTGGCGGCGGCAAGCCGATCAAGGTCACCGCCGTTCGCGATCCGGCAACGCTGCCGCACAAGGAACTCGGCGTCGACATCGCCCTCGAGTGCACCGGCATCTTCACCGCCCGCGACAAGGCCGCTGCCCACCTGACCGCCGGCGCCAAGCGCGTCATCGTTTCGGCACCGGCTGACGGCGCCGACCTGACGGTCGTTTTCGGCGTCAACGACGACCAGCTGACGAAGGACCATCTGGTCATTTCCAATGCTTCCTGCACCACCAACTGCCTGGTGCCGGTCGTGAAGGTTCTCGATGACGTCGTTGGCATCGATCATGGCTTCATGACCACGATCCACTCCTACACGGGCGACCAGCCGACGCTCGACACCATGCACAAGGATCTGTACCGCGCTCGCGCCGCAGCCCTGTCCATGATCCCGACGTCGACCGGTGCTGCCAAGGCCGTTGGTCTGGTTCTGCCGCACCTTAAGGGCAAGCTGGACGGCACGTCGATCCGCGTTCCGACCCCGAACGTTTCGGTCGTGGACTTCAAGTTCATTGCCAAGCGCGCCACCTCGGTCGGTGAAATCAACGAAGCGATCAAGTCCGCCGCCAACGGCAAGCTGAAGGGCATCCTCGGCTACACGGACGAGCCGCTGGTTTCCCGCGACTTCAACCACGACAGCCATTCGTCGATCTTCGCCAACGACCAGACCAAGGTCATGGAAGGCAATTTCGTGCGCGTTCTGTCCTGGTACGACAACGAGTGGGGCTTCTCCAACCGTATGTCGGACACGGCCGTCGCCTTCGCGAAGACAATCTAACGAATAATCTTCAATCAATGCAGGTCCGGCGGGAGCAATCCTGCCGGATTTTTTATTTCCGGATTTTTCCTCTCAAGTGCCGCCAAGTTTTCAAGTTCCTGCCTTTGTCTGGTCGATTTTGAAACGGACAAGGGACGCAGGGATAACGGTCGTGCGCAATGCACTTCGGCCCTGCCGTATCTTTCGATACACCCCGCCTTGCGTCACCTTTCAACGCCGCCGAACAAGCGCTGACAGATCGCAACCCGTGGCGCATTGACTGCGAACGTGCAGAGCAATCATTGCAGCGGCCAGCGCGGCGTGAAGAGGCGGTGGACGTGGAATCATTTTATCTTCTGTTGCTGGTGGCAACTGTTCTTGTCCTCATCGCTGCCTTCTCGAGCCTGATCGCCTACCGTTTCGGTGCGCCGTTGCTGCTGCTCTTCCTTGTGATTGGACTCGCGGCGGGTGTGGACGGTCTCGGTATTGAATTCACCAACAACCCTCTCGCTTATATGCTCGGTTCGCTGGTGCTCGCCGTCATCCTGTTCGACTCCGGGTTTGGCACGTCGATCCAGTCTTTCCGACTTTCCGCGGCGCCGGCAATGGCGCTTGCTACGGTCGGCGTCATTTTGACATCCGTCTTCTTTGCAGGCGCGGCCGCCCTGCTGCTCGGGCTCTCCTGGCTCGAAGGCCTGCTGCTTGGCGCTATCGTCGCCTCAACCGATGCGGCAGCGGTCTTCTTCCTGCTGCGCATCGGCGGTATCCACATTCGCGACCAGGTGCGCTCGACGCTGGAAGTCGAATCCGGCACCAACGATCCGATGGCCATCTTCCTCACAGTCGCCCTGGTCGAGATCATCGCCAAAGGACAGGGCCTCTCCGGTATCGACAGCGGTTTTCTGCTGCTTTTTGTTGAGGAAATGGGGCTCGGCGTGATCTTCGGCGTGCTGGGCGGCCTCATGATCGCCACCGTCGTCAACCGTTTCGCCGCCGACCGCGGACTGGCGCCGATATTCGTGCTAGCCCTGGCGCTCCTCGTGTTTTCCTTTACCGGCACGATTGGCGGCAGCGGCTTTCTGGCGGTCTATGTCGCCGGCATCGTCGCCGGCAATCGCAGGATCTTTGCCAAGGAAACCATCCGTCGCTTCCACGAGGGGCTGACATGGCTTGCCCAGATCATCATGTTCCTGATGCTCGGCCTGCTTGCGACACCGTCACAATTTCCAGCAATCGCGATTCCAGCCATCGTGCTGGCGCTGTTCCTGATCTTCGTCGCCCGTCCGCTCGCCGTTTGGCTGAGCCTCATGCCTTTCAACTACACGCAACAGGAAACATCCTTCGTTGCCTGGGTCGGCTTGCGCGGCGCGGTCTCGATCCTGCTTGCCATCATGCCAATTCTTGGCGGGCTTGATGATGCGCAGATCTATTTCAATGCCGCCTTCATCATCGTGCTGGTATCGCTTCTCGTGCAGGGCTGGACCATCAAGCCGGTGGCGACACGGCTGGGGCTTATCGTGCCGCCGCGCATGGGGGAAGTGGACAAGCTGGAGGTAGACCTTCCCGGCACGGCCAATCACGAACTGATTTCCTATCGCGTCGCCAGAGGCAGTGCCATCATGCAGGGCGAGCGCATTCCGCGATGGGCGATGCCTTCACTCGTCGTGCGCGACGGCAAGTCGATCCGCTACCAATATGCCGGGCGGCTGCGTGAAAACGACCTCGTTTATCTCTTCATAGCGCCTGGTTACTCCCGGCTGATCGACCGGCTGTTTGCCAGCGCTCTGCCCGTTGCAGATGACGACGCCGATTTCTTCGGCACATTTGCGATCTCGCCCACCCGCCCGGCAAAAGAACTGGACGCAGCCTATGGTCCCGGTTTGCTGTCGCCTACCGAGCAGGCGATGAGCGTCGCGGAATTGATCGAGGCACGCCTTGCCGGCAAAGCTGATTATGCCGATCGGGTCCGTCTTGGCTCCATCGTTCTGATCGTGCGGGCGCTGGACGAACATGAGGCGATCACCGGCGTCGGCATTTCGCTTGAACCGGTTGAGCCGGCAACCAGCCTCCCGATCTTCATCAGCTTCTCGGAAATCCTCAATCGCGTTCGGGAATACGTGGCGCGCAGGCGCCAGCCACGCCTTCAGGACCACCAGGAAAACGTGCCTGCGCCTCCCAATACCGTGAGAGAAAATGAGGGTTGACCGACTTGCGTCGGCATTCAGGCATAGTATGTTCCCTGCCGAACTCGCAACAAATCAGGATCGACCCATGCCCGCTTTCAAGACCCTCGACGACCTCAACGACATTGCCGGAAAGCGCGTTCTTGTACGCGTTGATCTCAACGTGCCGGTCGCAGATGGCAAGGTGACGGACGCGACCCGTATCGAGCGGGTCGCGCCGACTATCTTGGAGCTGTCTTCAAAGGGAGCCAAAGTCATCCTGCTCGCCCACTTTGGCCGTCCAAAGGGCGAGCCGGTCGATGAGATGTCGCTCTCGCAGATCGTGCCTGCCGTTGAAGACGTGCTGGACCATGCCGTTTCCTTCGCCAGCGACTGCGTCGGCGCACCGGCGGCAGACGCCGTTGCAAAAATGAATGACGGCGACATCCTGCTTCTGGAAAACACCCGTTTTCACAAGGGCGAAGAGAAGAACGATCCCGCTTTCGTCGAGGCGCTCGCAGCAAATGGCGATATCTACGTCAACGACGCCTTTTCCGCGGCCCACCGCGCCCATGCCTCGACCGAGGGGCTGGCGCGTCATCTGCCTGCCTATGCCGGCCGCACTATGCAGGCCGAACTCGAGGCGTTGGAAAAAGGCCTCGGCCAGCCCGTTCGCCCGGTGGTTGCCATCGTCGGCGGCGCCAAGGTTTCGAGCAAGATCGATCTCTTGATGAACCTCGTCAAAAAGGTCGATGCCCTCGTGATCGGCGGCGGCATGGCCAACACGTTCCTCGCGGCGCGCGGGACAAATGTCGGCAAGTCTCTCTGCGAGCATGATCTGGCCGAAACCGCAAAACATATCATGATCGAAGCGGCGACGGCCGGCTGCGCCATCGTGCTGCCGGAAGATGGCGTTGTCGCGCGCGAGTTCAAGGCAGGTGCCGCTAACGAAACCGTCGATATCAACGCCATTCCGGCCGACGCCATGGTTCTCGATGTGGGCCCAAAATCCGTTGAAAGCATCAAGGCCTGGATTTCCCGCGCCGAAACCCTCGTCTGGAACGGCCCGCTCGGCGCATTCGAAATCGAGCCCTTCGATGCAGCAACCGTGGCTGCGGCGAAACATGCAGCCGAATGCACCAAAGCCGGCAAGCTCATCTCCGTCGCCGGTGGAGGCGATACCGTCGCTGCGTTGAACCATGCGGGGGTATCGGACGATTTCTCCTACATCTCGACCGCCGGCGGCGCGTTCCTGGAATGGATGGAAGGCAAGGAACTGCCGGGCGTTGCCATCCTGACCGCCGGCAAGTAAACTTATCTCACTTGCCTGACACAAGGCCGGACAAGCCATGCTTGTCCGGCCTTGTCTTTTGGTAAGTGCGCGCGGAGGAAAAGTTTCAAACGATTGAAATCATTTCAATCGTTTCAGTGAGTTAGCGTGCCATTTCCCTGCCCTGGAACTTCTGTTATCGGGAATTTATTGTGCCTTGGGAGAATAGCAAATGACCGAACGTCTCGAAGACATCGCAATCAAAATGGTCGCCGACGGCAAAGGCCTGCTCGCCGCCGACGAATCCACGGGAACGATCAAGAAGCGTTTCGACAGCATCAACCTGGAATCGACCGAAACCTCGCGCCGCGACTATCGCGAGATGCTGTTCCGCTCCGAAGACGCCATGAAGAAATACATCTCCGGCGTTATCCTTTACGAAGAGACCCTGTTCCAGAAGGCCGCCGACGGCACGCCTTTCGTTGACATCATCAAGGCCGCGGGCAGCCTGCCGGGCATCAAGGTGGATATCGGTGCCAAGCCGATGGCCTTCCACCCGCATGAATTCATCACCGAAGGCCTTGATGGTCTTTACGAGCGCCTGCGCAAGTATCACGAAGCCGGCGCGCGTTTCGCCAAGTGGCGCGGTGTCATCACCATCGGTGAGCAGCGTCCGAGCTGGGGTTCGATCAAGGCCAACTCCCAGTCTCTCGCCCGTTATGCCGCGCTCTGCCAGCAGGCGGATATCGTTCCGATCGTGGAGCCTGAAGTGCTGATGGATGGCGAACCGGGCACGCATGACATCGACCGCTGTGCAGAAGTCACGCAATGGGTTCTCCAGACCGTCTTTGCAGACCTGTTCGACGCCCGCGTCAACCTTGAAGGCATGATCCTGAAGCCGAACATGATCATCGACGGCAAAAAGGCCCGCAAGGCTTCGGTTGAAGAAGTGGCGGAAAAGACCGTCAAGGTGCTGAAAGCAACCGTGCCGTCAGCCGTTCCGGGCATTGCCTTCCTTTCCGGCGGCCAATCATCGGAAGAAGCGACGGCGCACCTCTCCGCCATGAATGCCGGTTACGACCTGCCGTGGTCGCTCACCTATTCATATGGCCGCGCCCTTCAGGATACCGCTCTCAAGACGTGGGGCGGCAAGCAGGAGAACGTCGCTGCCGGTCAGCGTGCCTTCACGCATCGCGCCGCCATGAACAGCCTCGCCGCCAAGGGCAGCTGGAAACAGGAACTCGAAAAGGCAGCCTGAGGCTTCCGCCGCAGACATACCATAAAAGAAGCCGCCTCCCGGGGCGGCTTTTTCTTTAGAGTGATATGGCGTCGATGAAGTCCTAGGGCCGCAAGAGCAGCGTCGCCGACCAGATGACAAAAGCGGCAACCGCAATCTTCCAGCAATCACCCCTTTTCTTGAGGCCCGGCAGGCCCAGAGGCCGAATGATCTGAACAAGCATGGCCAGCAGTAAAAAAAGGCCGATCGCCTTCGTCATTTATTGAGCCTTTTCTTTATTTCTGCATCGTCACAGGCTGGACATTTTTACCGTTCACCAGAAGAGTGCAACTCATTCGGGTGACCCCGGTTGATTGGCTTGTCGGCTGTCCGTACGAACGCATGAGAGTGACTTTATGAGCAGAAATCTTCTACCTGTATTCGCTCTTTTATCCAGCACTCTGTTTCTTTTTCTCGGTAACGGCCTTCAGGGTCTCATCCTGCCGGTGCGCGGTTCGGCGGAGGGTTATTCCAACGAAATCCTCGGTTTCCTCGGCACGTCCTGGGCGGCGGGCTTTGTCATCGGTTGCTTCGTCGCCCCGGCCATCGTTCGCCGCGCGGGACATGTGCGGGCGTTCGCCTCTTTTGTCGCACTGGTGTGCCTGACAGTCCTGATGACCGGCCTGATCGTCGATGACATCTGGTGGATCACGTTGCGCGCGCTTACCGGCTTCTGCACCGCTGGCACCTCCATGATCATTGAGAGTTGGCTGAACGAACGCGCGACCAATGAGAGCCGCGGCATGATCTTTTCGCTTTACATTGCCATCACCCTGCTCGGCGTTGTCGCGGGTCAGATGATCGTGCCGATGGGCGATGTCAGCAATACGTCGCTGTTCATGATATGCGGCATCATCTATTGCATCGCCATCTTGCCGGCGACACTTTCGAAGGCCGCCAGCCCCCAGCCATTGCAAAAGGTCAAGCTGGATCTGCCCGCTCTTTACCGCAACTCACCCGTCTCCTTCGTCGGCATCCTGATGATCGGCATCGCCAACGGTGCGTACGGCACGCTGGGCGCCGTCTTCGGCGCCAGGGCCGGTCTCGATCCGACCATGATCGCCATCATGGTTTCGGTCACGATCTTCGTCGGCGCGCTCGCACAATTTCCGGCCGGACGCCTTTCCGACAGGATTGACCGGCGTTATGTCCTGGCGGGCCTCGCCGGCCTCGGCGCGGTTGCCGGTCTCTCCGTTGCGGCGGTCCAACCGCACAACGTTTATGTGCTCATCCCGATGATTGCCATTTATGGCGCCGCAGCAAACGCGCTCTATCCCATTGCCGTCGCCCATGCCAATGACTTTGCGGCGTCGCAAGATTTCGTCAAGGTTTCGGGCGGCCTGCTTCTGCTTTACGGCATTGGCACAATCATCGGGCCGACGCTCGGCGGTGCGGTCATGACCTATTCCGGACCCTACGCCCTCTTCTTCGTCACCGCCCTCGCTCACGTCTTGATCACCGCCTACGCCATCATCAGAAGCCGCAGGCGTGCCGCTCTTTCGACCGACGAAAAAGACAATTTCTCAACGATGATGCCGACAACACCCTCGCCGCTGGTGACGCCGGAAAGTATTGCGCTCGATCCCCGCGCACCGCAATATCCTGAGGAAGGGGACGGCTATGTTGAAAAAGGAGCAGGCATATGAGCCTCTTTGATGATGATCGTCCGCAGAAGCCGCGAGCACACGAGATCGGCAGCGATCTCAGCCTTCTATCGGTGGATGAATTGAGCAATCGCATCGAAATTCTGCAGGCGGAGATTGCCCGACTCGAAGACGAGAAAAAGAAGAAGTCTGTCGGCAGGGAGGCGGCGGAGAACCTGTTTCGCTCGTGAGGAGTCGTCTGCAACTTCGCCAGCAGGAAGCTCAAGTTGGCTTTCTACGGAACCAAGATTAATCAGACCAGTGATTCCGGTGCAGTCTTTCGTTTACCATTAACCAAAAATTAAGCTTTCTGAGAGATTACTATACATGTCCAGTTCTTCTGGACCTCAGGCATCTTCTCCATACGGCGAATTGGTCTGATTTTTCTCCCTGTTTTACCTTGAGAGCCGCTTTCGCGGCTCTTTTTTTGCCGTGCAACCTATTTGGTAAAACTGTGGGTATTAACCCTTCTTTAATAATTGCCTTGCGCATTTCAGGTAAAGATACGATCCTGAAAACACTAAAGGCCGGAACAAAATATCCGGATCGTCGTTGCCTGACAGTGTGGTGCGTGAGCAGGGATTTAAAGAAATGTCAGAACAGGTTTTAAATACCATAAGCTTTGCGGGTCGCGCGGCTGCTTCCAACCAGTTCAAGACCCTCTATACCGAAGGCATGACCTTGGTCGAGGAAACGGCCAGCTATCTCGACGGTGCAGGCCGCACCGCTTCCAAGGTTCTGCCACGTATGGCGTCGGTTCTTTATGCTGCAGAATCGATGCGTCTTACAACGCGACTGATGCAGATGGCATCGTGGCTGCTTCTGCAGCGCGCCGTCAACAATGGCGAAATGACGCGCGACCAGGTTCTGAGTGAAAAGAACAAGGTACGCCTCGACAGCTTCAATGTTGACCGGAATGCGCCAGGCTGGAACGACCTGCCGGAATCCTTCCGTGATCTGATCGAACGTTCGCTGCGCCTGCAGAACCGGGTTGCCCTGCTTGACCGCGAAATCTATCGCCCGTCCGAAGCCGCCAAGGTGCCGGACAACGAGAACAGCGTCCAGGCACAGCTCAACCTTCTACGCACGGCTTTCACGATCAACTGAAAAAAAGACATTATCCAGACGCTTTGAAAAGCAGGTCTTCAGACCTGCTTTTTTTGTTTTCAGGTCTCTTCGGATCGAAATGTCCAGATTTCGGCGAAAAAAAAGCCCGGTTAAACCGGGCTTTTTTAAACGATCTGTTCGCAAGGGATCAGAGGCCGAGGCCGCCGAAACGCTTGTTGAACTTGGAAACGCGACCACCGCGGTCCATAAGCTGCTGGTTGCCGCCCGTCCATGCCGGATGGGACTTGGGGTCGATTTCAAGGTTCATGACGGCGCCTTCCGAACCCCAGGTAGAGCGGGTTTCGTATTCGGTGCCATCGGTCATGACCACCTTGATCGTGTGATAATCGGGATGGATATCAGCCTTCATGACAATCTTCCTGGTTAAGTGACGTGCGGTCCATTTGCCGCAATTGCGTCAACTGAGCCAATTCAATAAATGAAGCCATAGTCCAGATGGGCTATGGCTTCCCAATTTGATGCGGAGCCTATACATGAAGGTCGCCGAGATAACAAGAGCCTGCTATCCCCTTGTGAAGGGAGATGGCCGCAGGGACAGGATTTTTAACCCCGGAGGGAAAAACCCGTCCAATATGACGCTCGAAAGGCGTAATGAGGAGCACACAGCGTGGCAGACATTGAAGCGCAGAAAGCGGCAAAACAAAGAAGCCTGAAGCCGCTTCTCAGCCTCTTTCCCTATCTCAGGCGGTATCGCGGGCTGGTGGCTGCAGCGCTTTTTGCGCTTGTGCTGTCCTCCGCGACGACCCTGGCCCTGCCGCTCGCCGTACGACGAATTATCGATCACGGTTTCCAGACGCCCGATGGCGGCATGATCAACAGCTATTTCGCCATGCTCCTGGCAATCGCCGTCATCCTCGCGCTCGCCAGCGCCATGCGCTACTACTACGTCATGACGATTGGTGAGAGGGTCGTTGCCGATCTTCGTCATGATGTCTTTGCGCATCTCACGACCCTCTCGCAGCAGTTCTTCGATGCCAACAGGTCGGGTGAGCTGACGTCGCGGTTGACGGCAGACACGGTGCAGATTCGGTCGGCGTTCGGCTCGTCGGCATCCGTTGCCCTTCGCAACATCATCATGTGCTGTGGTGCTGTGGTGATGATGATCTATACCAGCCCCGGCCTCTCCGGGCTTGCGCTCCTCGCCATCCCCTTCATTGTTTTTCCGCTGATCGCCTTCGGACGATCGGTCCGCGCCCGCTCGCGCACGACGCAGGATACGTTGGCGAATTCCGCCGCCTATGCGTCCGAAACGATTGCAGCAAGCCGGACCGTGCAATCCTTCAACGCCGAGGCACTGGCAAATGCCCGTTACGGCGCCTCCGTGGAAGCCGCCTACAAGGGCGCTCGCGCTGCGATCGGCGCGCGTTCGATTCTCACCGCGGTCGCCATTACACTCGTCTTTGGCAGCGTGGTTGGTATTCTCTGGTACGGCGCGCAGAGCGTCCTCTCAGGAAGCATGACCGCGGGCACCCTCGGGCAGTTCGTCCTTTATTCGGTTATCGCCGCCAGCGGTCTTGGCCAGCTGTCAGAGGTCTGGGGGGAACTGGCACAGGCGGGAGGTGCAGCCGAACGCCTTTCCGAACTGCTGACTGAGCGCTCGCCAGTCGCCGAGCCTGCAGCACCCCTCACCATGCCGCAGCCGCCACGCGGGGAGGCACAATTCGAAAATGTCGATTTCAGCTATCCGCTCGCAACCGGACGGGCAATCGTCTCCGGCCTTTCCTTCAAGGTCAGCACCGGCGAAACCGTTGCGATCGTCGGGCCATCAGGTGCAGGCAAAAGCACCGTCTTTTCCCTATTGATGCGCTTCTACGATCCGCAGCACGGTCGTATCACCGTTGATGGCATTGACATCCGTGATGTCACCCTTGCCGATCTGCGCGCGCGTCTTTCTATCGTGCCCCAGGATGTGGCGATCTTCGCCTCATCCGTCCACGACAATATCGCCTTTGGAAGACCTGACGCGACCCGTGAGGAAGTACGGGCCGCCGCGAATGCAGCGCAGGCCGACAGCTTCATCGAACGCATGACCGACGGATATGATACCCAGGTCGGCGAACGTGGCGTGACCCTTTCCGGCGGCCAGCGCCAGCGTATCGCCATTGCCCGCGCCATCCTGCGCAATGCGCCGATCCTGCTTCTGGACGAGGCCACCTCGGCACTCGATGCGGAAAGCGAAACGCTGGTACAGAAGGCGCTTGACGAGCTGATGAAGACCCGCACCACCATCGTCATCGCCCATCGCCTCGCCACCGTGCTGAAGGCGGATCGTATTCTCGTCATGGACGAAGGCCGTATCATTGAGGAAGGCACGCATCAAAGCCTCATTCGCCAGAACGGCCTTTATGCGCGGCTCGCCAGGCTGCAATTCCAGACCGGGCCTGAGGATCTGCGCGCGCAGGCGTAACCTCAAAACATGACGCTGCGCCCCGCAACGCGGCCCGAAAACAGGCAGCCGCCAAGGAATGTGCCTTCCAGCGCATTGTAGCCATGCATGCCGCCGCCGCCGAAACCTGCCGCTTCGCCGGCGGCATAGAGACCCGGCACCGGCTGGCCCACAACATCCAGCACCCGCGCTTCGAGGTCGGTGTGCAGCCCACCAAGCGTCTTGCGCGTCAGCACATGCAGTCGCACGGCAATCAGCGGGCCCATGGCCGGGTCGAGCAGCCGGTGCGGCTTGGCCGTTCGCATCAGGCGGTCACCGAGGTAACGTCGGGCACCATGGATCGCCGTCACCTGCGCGTCCTTGCCGAAGCCGTTTTCGATCTCCCGGTCACGGGCTTCAATCTGTCGGCGGATGTGATCAGTGTCGAGCCTATTGCCGCCGATGGCATTCATTCCCGCCACCAGCTCTTCCAGCGTTTCGCGAACGACAAAGTCTTCGCCCCGCTCCATGAACGCCCGCACCGGCCCCGGCGGCTGCTTGCCAAGCCGTTTCAGCAGCAGCCGCACATCCTTGCCCGTCAGATCAGGATTTTGCTCGGAGCCTGAGAGCGCGAATTCCTTCTTGATGATCGCCTTGGTCAAAATGAACCAGCTGTGGCTGCTGCCGCGCTGTCCCAGCATCTTCAGCGTGCCAAGCGTATCGAAGCCCGGCATGGCGGGAGCATCAAGCCGGTTGCCATCCGCATCGCACCAGAAGGATGATGGGCCGGGGAGAATTCGGATGCCGTGGTTCGGCCAGATCGGATCATGATTTTTCACCCCTTCGGTGTAGTGCCACATGCGATCCCGATTGATGACGGCGCCGCCCGCGAGCTCGGTGATACCGATCATGCGGCCATCCACATGGGCAGGCACACCGCACACCATCTCTTCGGGTGGACTGCCAAGCCGCCCGACCGGCCAATTGCGTCGTACCAGTTCCTGATTGCCGCCGATGCCACCAGAACTGACGATGACTGCAGCGGCAGAAAGGCGGAAATCTCCCTCAGTATTGCGGCTGCTTTTTTGGCCACGAAGAACCGGATCAGCGACAAGCACGACCCCGGAAACGCCCGTTATGCGGCCATCCGTCAATTCCAACCGATCAACCTGATGGCGAAAGCGAAAACTCAATCGACCGCTCGCCGCCATTGTCCTCGCTTTCTTCACGAAGGGTGCCAGGACACCGGGGCCGGTGCCCCACGTGACATGAAAACGCGGCACGGAATTGCCGTGACCATCCGCCAGAGAACCGCCGCGCTCGGCCCAACCCACAATGGGAAACCAGCGCATGCCCATGCGATGCAGCCACGCGCGTTTTTCACCGGCGGCGAAATCAAGATAGGCCTCCGCCCAACGGCGCGGCCAATGATCCTCAGGGCGATCAAAACCGGCCGACCCAAACCAGTCCTGCCGCGCAAGATCGAGGCTGTCGCGAACGCGCATCCGCCGCTGCTCCGGACTATCAACGAAGAACAAACCGCCGAGCGACCAAAAGGCCTGCCCCCCAAGGTTCTGCTCGCCCTCCTGATCCAACACGCAAACGCTGAAACCGCGCTCAGCCGCCTCGGTTGCCGCCACCAGCCCGGATAGCCCCGCCCCAACAACGATCACATCGTAACGTTCCATCAGCCCCTCCCAGATATGACGGAATTACTTTTACGCGAACGTAAGTTCAGTTTCGCCGGAAGGCAATCGCCATGGCGGAATCGCGATTCAGCGCTCGGTCAGCTTGAGTTCGATCCGGCGGTTCTGCTGACGTGCTTCAGGCGAATCACCTTCCGCGATCGGCTGATTTTCGCCAAAGCCGGCAGCAACCAGCCGGTTCGCCGGAACACCCCTGGAGATCAGGAATTTTACGACCGATGTCGCACGCGCGGAGGAAAGCTCCCAATTGTCCCGGTAACGGCCCGATCCAGACAACTGAACATTATCCGTATGGCCATCGACGCGCAGAACCCAGTTGATCTCGGCCGGAATTTCCTTGGAGAGATCGAGCAGCGCCGTGGCCAGCTTAGCCATCTCCGCCTGCCCTTCCGGATTGAGTTCATTCCCCCCCGAGGGGAAGAGGACTTCCGACTGGAAGACGAACCGGTCGCCGACAATGCGAATGTTTTCACGATCCGACAGGATTTCACGCAGACGCCCGAAGAAGTCAGAGCGATAACGGTTCAGTTCCTGCACGCGCTGGGCAAGAGCCACGTTCAGGCGTCGGCCGAGATCGGCGATCTTGACTTGAGACGACGCATCCTTGGCCTCCGACGCCTGCAACGCCGCTTCGACCGAGGCGATCTGCGCTCTCAGTGCCGCGATCTGCTGGTTCAGCAATTCAATCTGTGCCGAGGCGCGGGAATTGGCCTGCCGCTGTTCGTCCAGCTCCCCTGTCAGACTGCCAATGCGGGCGTTGGCGCTCGCATTGCTGCCAGAGCCGGCATCGAGCAACGCCTGGAGGCGCGAACGCTCATTTTCGGACGCTGCGAGCGTGGACTGCAGGCTCGCCAGCGCATCCTCGACATCTTGCTTGTTACCTTTTTCCATCGCCAGAAGTTCGGTCAACTCGGCAATCTGGCTGTTGAGGCGGGTCAACACCTCGTCCTTGCCGGTAATTTCACGCGACAACACGAACTGCGCCAGCACAAAGACCGTCAGCAAAAACATGATGGCCATCAGCAGCGTCGAGAGCGCATCGACGAATCCCGGCCAGTAATCTACGCCCCTATCGCGGCGGCGGTTGCGCGCGAGCGCCATAACTACTCGCTCCCGTTATCGTGCCGGGTGCGTCCGGGGGATTTTGACTCACCATCGATCCGCGCCGACAGCCTGTCAAGCGTGCGGCGGAGCGATTTCGATTCCTCTTGCTGTGCCTCGATCCAGTCACGCAACATCTGCTGTTCGCTACGCATGTTCTTCACAAGACCCTGGATGCCTTCTGCAAGGCTGGTCATGGCCGCCAGCGAACGCTCGGTGCTGACAACCGCGCCGGGTTCACCCTTGAACTCCCTCGGGCCTTCAGCGGAGGTATCGGTTACTGACGAGAGCCAATTTTCGAGCTGCGTGTAGAATCGGTTCTGAGCCCGGCCCGCCTGAAGATCAAGGAAACCGAGAATGAGCGAGCCGGAAAGGCCCAGCAGAGACGAGGAAAATGCGGTTCCCATGCCGGACAGGGGCGCGGTGAGACCCGCCTTGAGGGAGCCGAGAATATCATTGCTGTCACCCGCGCTCGGATCGAGTGACTGAATGACGTTGCTGATGGCGCCGATTGTGCCGATCAGCCCCCAGAAGGTGCCGAGCAGACCCAGAAATACCAGGAGGCCGACAAGGTAGCGCGAGGTGTCGCGTGATTCATCGAGTCGCGTCGCAATGGAATCAAGGATCGTCCGCTGCGTGACTGTGGACAGCCGTGTTTCTCCGCGCTTGCCGATCAGCGTGCTCATTGGCGCCAGCAGTTTCGGCGCGCGGCCCACCTTGTCGACACTACCGGCGGCGCGGAAGGCGTTGAACCAGCTGACTTCGGAGCGCAGGCTCATCGTCTGGGTAAAAACCAAGATGATGCCGATGACAAGCACGCCAAGAATGAAGCCGTTAAGACCGGGATTGGTCATGAAGGCCGTGTGTGCCTGCCTGTAAAGAATGGCCGCCAGAAAGCCTACAAGGACCAGAAACAGAACCATCGTCCAGAGAAACGGCGTGGGACTGGACAGCTTGTGGCTATATTCCCGTGTGGTCACCGGTTTCTCGACACCAAGATCGAGCCGCTCCGAATCCGCCATAACGTTCGCATTCCCTATGGTCACCTATCCAGCGGAAAGCTATTTGAAAATTGCGACGATTTGAAGCGAAAAGCCCGTCTTTCGTCACAGGCATTTCATGAAAAAAAGCCGGGAGCGGGTAACGCGAACCAAAAACGCCCGGCGATGACCCGCCGGGCGTCCCAAACCTGAAGAAATCAAGGAGTTTCCGTTGAATCAATCAACGGCCGGGAATGGGCCGATTTGCGACTTCAACGAGCGCCTTGTGGATATATTCATTACCGGCAGCCACAGTCCCGCTTCCGAAGATATCAGAGCCGCCCTTGATGTCGGAGGCAAAGCCGCCAGCTTCGCGAATCAGCACCAGACCGGCAGCCATGTCCCATGGCGAGAGGTCGGCCTCCCAGTAACCGTCGAGACGGCCTGCTGCGACATAGGCGAGATCGAGCGACGCAGCACCCATACGGCGGATGCCGGCAGCCTCGCCCATGACATGGCGAAGTTCCACCAGGAACTTGCCGTGGTTACCGCGACCGAGATGCGGCACGCCACAGCCGATGACGCAATCCGTCAGGGCCTTGCGCGCGGCAACGCGGATGCGGCGATCATTAAGGAATGCGCCACCGCCACGCTCGGCAGTGTAGAGTTCATCGGTCGCCGGGTTGAAGATCACGCCAGCGACAATCTCGCCGTTACGCTCCAGCGCGATGGAAACTGCGAAATGCGGAATGCCGTGCAGGAAATTAGTGGTGCCATCAAGCGGATCGACGATCCAGCGATGCGCGCCGTCTGTGCCTTTTTCCTCGCCGCCTTCCTCACCCAGGAAGTCATAGGTCGGGCGAGCCTTCATCAGCTCTTCGCGCACGATCTTTTCAGCTTTCAGGTCTGCCTGGGAGACGAAATCGCTCGGTCCCTTGACCGAAACCTGAAGGTTCTGCACTTCACCGAAGTCACGCGACAAAGACTTACCCGCCTTGATGGCGGCCTGAACCATGACATTGAGAAGGGCTGAACGGGCCATCGATGTTGTTTCCTGGAAAGCTTGCGAACCGACCGGAAGCTCGCCGGGCCGGCACGTCATTATTTTCTTGAATTGAAAGTTTGCGGTTCAAGACCACAAAACGCGCGGAAATTCAAGGTAAAAAGCCCGAACGCTGTGTCGCAACGGCAGCATCAGCTCGGGCGGAAACGATTTGCCGCCTCAATCGCCTTTTTCTGCTGCTCGTCGGTGATGCCGAGATAGAAGTCTTCCAGCTTCGGATCCTTCAGGCCCGCACGGCGGGAAAGCACATACCATTTGGCAGCCTCGATGGGGTCCGGCCGAGTGCCAAGCGCCTGTACGTAAAGATGCGCGACCTTATTTTGCGCCACGATATTGCCGCGCTGCGCCGCGCCATAAAGCCAGCGGAAGCCCTCATCCAGATTGCGTTCGCCGCCGAAACCATTGACCAGCCAGATACCGAGATCGACCTGGGCAGTGTCATATCCAGCCTTTGCCGCGCGCATCAGCCAGTCGCGTGCCTTGGCTTTCTTATCCGCAGGCACGTCTTTCACTGACCAGTAGATCTGCGATACCGCATATTGAGCGTCTGCGATCCCCTGCTCGGCGGATTTTTCATAAAACGGCAAGGCCATCAGCAGACCCTTGGCGCCCGGATTTTCCGAAACCAGAATCTGGCCCCAGTTGAACTGGGCAGAGGCGTTGCCGGCTTCCGCCGCCCGCCGCATGTAATCGTCAGCCTTTGCCTTGTCGCGCGTGACGAACTTGCCCTCCATCAGGATCAGCGCAAATTTGAACATGGCGACGGGATCACCGCCCTCTGCCGCCTGCTGGTACCAGAAGGCAGCGGTTTTCTCGTCGCGCGCGATGCCAAGGCCGCGCGACATCATTTCGGCAACCAGTGTCTGGGCCGCCGCGTCGCCGCTCTGCGCGCGGGTCAGCGCCTTGTCGAGCGCCTGAACATATTCGCCACGCTGAAAATGGCCATAGGCCTCATCCACCCGGCCCTTGAATTCCTTCTCCGGCGGCAGTGCCGGTAACTCAGCGCCCATCCGCTGATAGACATTCACACCCGCGGAGGGCTGCAGGTCCTTCTGTTCTTCGGATTGCACCCGGCCCTGCCGGGTCGGCTGCGCCTCATTTTCCAGCTGGCGGGAAAGCGCGTTGCTTTCGCTCTGCGGCCCGGACTGGGCAAACACGACACCCGCCGGCCCGCCGAAAGCGAGCGCTAGCAGCGAAACGGAAAGGCAGCGTGGAAGCGAGCGCATGATCATGGCCTGTATCAACCGTCAAACCGTGGCGCTTTTTCGTCAAGCACGGCGTTGATTTCGGAAACCGCCTGGGCCGCACCGCCGGCATTGTCAAAAACGGCGCTGCGCATCGCCACAAACTCCACACCGGTTTCTGCCACGGCAACAGCCGAGGACAGATCGGTCCCGCCCATGACAATGGCAGGAATTTCGATCATCGACGCCCACCACTCGCCAAGCGCCAGATTTTTCGGGTGTGCCTCAGGCTTGATATCGCCCTCCAGCTTTCCGAAAAACACGTAGTCAGGGTTGGCTTCGCCCTGCTCAAGCGCTTTGTGACGATCATCCGCATTGCCGCCGCCGACGATCAGCTTCGGCGTGAATTTTTCCACGGCCTCCGCAAGCGCCTCGCCATTGCCGATAACATGCAGCCCGTCCGCCTTCACCCGGCCTGCAACACGGCTATCGCCGGCGATAAGCGCTGCTGCACCGGCCTTCTGCACGACGGGCACGATCAGTTCGGCACGTTTCTGGAAAGCAGCGTCATCCAGACCATATTGCGGAATGATAACGGATGCGACGTCGCCGCCCCGCAACGCCTCCTCCACCGCGGTCGCCTGCTTTTGCGCATCGTCCATTTGCGGAACGATGAGGACAAGGCGGCAACGATCTTCAACTGGGGTCATCGGTTCGTCCATTTCAGACAGAAGACGCTTGCTGCGCAATCTGCACTCGTTTTCATATGACAAATCCGATAAACCGGACCGGCGAAAGGATCAACCGTCCATCCATGCTGACCGATTTTCATTTTTATCTCGTCGCCATTCCCGCAGTCGTCCTCGTCGGCCTTTCCAAAGGAGGTCTTGGCGGCGCATTGGCGCTCATGGGCGTGCCTTTGATGGCGCTTGCCGTTTCACCCGTGCAGGCAGCGGCAATCTTCCTGCCGATCCTGATCGTCATGGATCTCGTGGCGCTGTGGGCCTGGCGGCATCATAACCACCGGGAAACGCTGCTCATCATGCTCCCCGGGGCCATCGCCGGCATCGCGCTCGGCTGGGCGACGTCGAGCCTCGTATCCGCCGACGCCATGCGCCTCGTCGTCGCCTCGGTCACGATCCTGTTCGTGCTGCGGTATTTCTATGAAAGCTTCAAAAGCCGCAATGGCCAGGAAATTCCTGCCAAGCCGCAAAGACCTGCGGCTGCCACACTCTGGTCCTCTCTCTCCGGCTATGCCAGTTTCGTGGCCCATGCGGGGGGACCGCCCTTCCAGATTTACGTGCTGCCGCTGAAGCTCGACCCGAAGACCTATACCGGCATGAGCGTGCGCTTCTTCGCCATCATGAACGCAATCAAGCTCATTCCCTATTTTGCGCTCGGCGCACTTGATGCCACCAACCTCAAGACATCGGCGAGCCTGCTGCCGGTTGCTATGCTGGCGACGCTAGCCGGCGCACGGGTCGTCAAATATCTGAAACCGTCGGTCTTTTACCCGCTCATGTATTCCATGGCGCTGATTGCGGCGCTGAAGCTGTTATGGGACGGGCTGCCATTCTGAACCGCGCAATAAAAAGCCCTGGAAGCCGGTTGGGCCGCCAGGGCTTGAAGGCTCAGACCACCGACCCTTCGTTCATCGAGGATCGGTGGGCCGGCAAAATTAATGCCTTGTTGAGGCCTTGAGCCTCTGGAGTTCATCCTTCAGGCGCAGTTTTCGACGTTTAAGGTCCGCGATCTCTTTATCGTCAGACGACGGGGAAGCAAGAATACTTTCGAGCTCCTCCTCCAGAGCACCGTGTTTCTTTTCGAGCGATGCAATATGAGCCTGAATGGTCATGCGGCACGTCCTTCCTTTTTGAACCTACCTCCAGCTCTCCATCGCTGGAGTTTCAGGTTTACGACGGCAATGTGACACGGATCGCGCCGCTTGTCGAAGGCGAAATGAAGGCAATAAGTGGGCAATTTGGTCGCAAGGGATAACTTCCCGTTACCGCGATTTGATGATAGAGGCTCGTTTACGATCAGAGACACGCCGGAGCCGATCCGGCGGCATAAAATGGGGATGACGAGATGCCCGATCAGGACCAGGCGGACATCAGGCTCACGCTGGCGCGGCTGCGCCAGGAGCATGAGGATTACGACGCGGCGATCAACGCGATGATCCAGACCAGCTGCGATGCGCTGAGAATCCAGCGCATGAAGAAGAAAAAGCTGGCGGTCAAGGACAAGATGACCCAGCTTGAAGACCAGGTCATTCCCGATATCATCGCCTGAGCCGGAGAGATTACGTGACAGCAGAAACGCCCCCCGTCGCCATCATCATGGGCAGCCAGTCCGACTGGGAGACCATGAAGAACGCCGCCGACACGCTGGATGCGCTCGACATAGAATACGAAGCCCGTATCATTTCCGCCCACCGCACGCCCGACCGGCTTTATGACTTCGCCAATGGCGCGAAGGACGAAGGCTTCAAGGTCATCATCGCGGGTGCGGGCGGCGCCGCCCATCTGCCGGGCATGACCGCAGCCATGACCCCGCTGCCTGTCTTTGGTGTTCCGGTTCAGTCCAAGACCATGTCCGGTCAGGACAGCCTCTATTCCATCGTACAGATGCCTGCCGGCATCCCCGTAGGCACGCTTGCCATCGGCAAGGCTGGCGCGATCAATGCCGCACTTCTTGCCGCAGCAGTGCTTGCGCTCAGCGATGAGGATCTCGCAGACAGGCTCGATGCGTGGCGAGAACGCCAGTCGGCCGCCGTCGCGGAATATCCCATGGACAGCGCCCAGTGACGACACACGCCATGGCAAAGACCACCAATCTCACCATCGGCATCATCGGCGGCGGGCAACTTGGCCGCATGCTGGCGATGGCCGCCGCGCGTCTCAACCACTGTACCATCGTACTGGAGCCGCAGGCCGATTGTCCGGCGGCGCAAGCCTGCAACGACCAGATCGTCGCGGCTTACGACGACGAAAAGGCGCTTGCGGAACTCGCAAGCCGTTGCGATGTCGTCACTTACGAATTTGAAAATGTCCCCGTTACGGCGGCCGAGAAGCTCAGCCTCTCCGTGCCGGTCTACCCGCCTGCAAAAGCGCTCAGCGCCTCGCAGGATCGGTTGACGGAGAAGCGCTTCCTCAACAACTGCGGCATTCCCACCGCCGATTTCCGCGCCGTGGATAGCCAGGAAGAACTGGAAGCAGCCTTGGCCGCCTTTGGTGGTAAAGGCGTGCTGAAGACTCGCCGCATGGGTTACGACGGCAAGGGGCAGCGTCTTTTCCGGGGCGGCGAAGACGCCGCAGGCGCCTTTGCGGCGCTCGGCGGCGTGCCGCTGATCCTGGAAAGCTTCGTAGCCTTCGAGCGGGAAATCTCTTTGATCGCCACCCGTTTCCAGGACGGCACCGTCACCTGTTACGATCCCGCCGAGAACGTCCATCTGAACGGCATCCTGCACACGTCGACCGTTCCGGCGGCACTGTCGGATGCCGCGAAGGCTCTCGCCGTTCAATCGGCAGAAAAGCTTCTTGCCGCGCTCGATTATGTGGGTGTCATCGGCATTGAGTTGTTTGTGCTGGCTGACGGTTCGCTGGTTGCCAATGAAATGGCGCCGCGCGTCCATAATACCGGCCACTGGACGGAGGCGGCCTGTGTGATCTCCCAGTTCGAGCAGCACATTCGTGCCGTGTCGGGCCTTCACCCCGGCAGCACGGAACGCCATTCCGACTGCATCATGACCAACCTGATCGGCGACGACATCAACGACGTGCCGACATGGCTTTCAAAAAAAGACTGTCTTGTGCATCTCTACGGCAAGACAGAAGCACGGCCAGGCCGCAAGATGGGCCATGTGACGCAGCTTCTGCACACAGGAAAAGCCTAGTCTTTTAAGGCAAAGACACGGGCAAGTGTTGACAGGCAGGGCTCAAACAGGTATCTGCCTGCCAACCGAAAAGAGCGCGCCCCGTTGCGCGCTTTTGATTGTTTGAATAGCACGGCACAAACCGTGCAAAACTGCGGACCAGTAAAATGAAGATCAAGAATTCGCTTAAAGCGCTTAAGGCCCGTCATCGCGATAACCGCCTGGTTCGCCGCAAGGGCCGCGTCTACATCATCAACAAGCAGAACCCGCGCTTCAAGGCTCGTCAGGGCTGATCGACCGCGACTGCGGTTCGCGACGATGTCGTGGATCACTTTGTTGACAGTTCAGAAGTTTGCATTTGATATTGGGCGCAGCCGGGTTAAGCTTTAACCCATGCGCCCAAATCGTTTTTGCACCGCTGTTATTCTTGCTCAGGGCTTTCTGCTCTCAAGCCTTGCCTTTGCGGGAACGGCTGCTGTTGCCCATGCGGCAGACGGAAATCCAGCTATTACTGCCGAATCGGCGCCATCTCCGGTAAAGACCATCGACACGCTTTTCGCGTCGCTGAAAAAAGAACGAAATGCGGTCAAGGCGCGCAGCATCGCCAACCAGATCGCCGCCGAATGGAATGATTCTGGCAGCGCCACGATCAATCTCCTGATGCAATGGGCAGGTGAAGCTGCCGACGAAAAGCGCAACGCCGCCGCTTACGATTTTCTCGACCAGGTTGTTTTGCTTGATCCCGACTATGTGCAGGCGCCCTATCGCCGCGCCATGGTTCACTTCGCCGATGGCGACACCCGCAAGGCGATGGCGGACATCAACCTGACGCTGGAAAAAGAGCCTCGCTATTTCCCTGCGCTCGCAAGCCTCGCCAATATTCTCGAAGCGTCAGGGCGAGACGAACTGGCGCTGAAAGCATGGGAACGGTATCTGGCGCTTTATCCCGCGGACAAGGACGCCCGCAAGGAAGCTGTCGATCTCTCCGAAAAACTGGCGGGCACCCGCGGTTAATGTTCGCTGTTTTTATTTATGTGATTTAGCAGGGCCGTGTTTTGAAAGATCGGGACGAGTTCGAGGCAGCAAAGAGGCTATTAAACTCTATCGGAGACAAGCCGAGTTTCGACATTAGCGAATTTATCGACCGCATTTCGGTGACTGAGGATTGGGGGAAATTGGTCGTAGCCCATATCTACCTGGACCACATTATTACCGAAGTTTTGACCACGCACCTCAATCATCCGGAGGCTTACTTTAGTGGTCACAGATCATTTTCTGAAAAACTCAGCCTATGTCAGGCGATGGGCTATTTTCGCGATAGATTTGGCGACGTTCTAAAAGCCATTAATAAGTCGCGGAATAGATTTGCACACGAACTTGTATTCCACGTGTCTGACGAGGAGAAGCGCAACTTATTTCGCACCTTCACGACGGAGCGCCCGATATCTGAAGTCACAAAGCCCGATGGCTTTGGGGAGTTTTTGTTTACAGTCGTCATATTTGCGGAGATTTCACGTTCGGCAGAAGAGCGACAAGCCGAATTGTCAAAAGAGCGCGAGGCCGTAAGCAAAAAAATTCTTGAACTCCTTATCGCCAACAAAGACATGTTGGGGAATGAGGTTTAGCTGTAGGGCGCAACAGGTACGCCCTACAAAAAGTGGCAAGCCTCAATTATTCCATACCGAGCGCCGCCATGTAGGTCTGCAGAATCGTCTCTTCCTCGATACGCTCATTGGCATCCTTCTTGCGCAGCCGGATGATGGTGCGGATCGCCTTCGTGTCGTAGCCGCGGCCCTTGGCCTCACCGATCACGTCCTTGATATCGCCCTGAATGGCGGCCTTCTCTTCCTCAAGACGCTCAATGCGTTCAATAATCTGACGCAGCTCTGCGGCGGCGACGGTTTCGGTGGTGCTGGTTTCGTCCATCGTATATTCCTTTATTGGCGGCCCGCATGCGAGCGCTGTGTTCATTTCAACCAGACGAGGTCCCCGCCGGTCGCTGCCAGCCGGCAGCAAAATTCAGGCCTGTGAACTGCCCATTGTAAGGCGTTCCGTCAAGTCGTTTCCGTTAGCGAAGGCTTATTCCTTGGGCCGGTTCTGCTCGAAAGCGACTTTCTGGTCGCCGCTTGCTTCGCCCTGGTATTTGTCTTTCCAATCCTCGTAAGGCATGCCGTAGACGATTTCGCGGGATTGATCCTTGCTGAGCGGAACGCCAGCCTCCTCGGCGGCTTCACGGTACCAGTTGGAAAGACAGTTGCGGCAGAAGCCTGCGAGGTTCATCAGGTCGATGTTCTGCACGTCGTGGCGTTCACGGAGATGCTTGACGAGGCGTCGGAAGGCGGCCGCCTCGAACTCAATCTGCCCGTTTTCGTTTTCGGTCGTCATGGCGAACTCCTCGTTCAATAGGGGCCGGTTCGAGAGGCAAACTGCTGATACTCGTGCAAAACGGGATCGTCGTTCATTGCGGCGAAAATGGGAGCGAGCCGGTCAGACCACTCGGCAATCCCCTGCTCGTCCGCGATCAAGTCCTGCCGCACCTCAAGAAGCGCATGCGGTATGCCCTTCATCATGCAATGGCGGTACATGGTGTCGCCCTTGAGCGCGCCGTCATAGGGTTCATTGTCGCCCACGAGGATGTCGCCAGTGGCGCGCAGATGCGCCAGAAGCGGATCGACCGCACGGTGATCGGTATCCCACAGAACGGCTGCATGCCACGGCCGCGGCGTTTCTTTCCAGAACGGTGTGTAGGAGTGCAGCGACAGCACAAGCGGCGCTTCTTCAGACGCTTTCGCCACACCGGTCAACACACGATCCACGGCATCGTGATAGGGGCGATGAAAAACCTCGATCCGTCTCTGCCACTCCTCGTCGGAGATCGGATGGTTACCGGGAATGATCGCGCCATCGGAAATTTTCATGATGAGGGTTGGGTCGTCCTCGCCGCGATTCGGATCGATCAGCAGGCGAGAAAACCGGCCGAGCACGGCCGGAACCCCGAGCCGCGTCGCAAGGGAGCGGGTCAACGCCTCGATGCCGATATCAAATGCGATATGGCGATGAAAAGCGGTTTGCGGAAGGCCAAGATTGCCGTAGTGTGCCGGCAGAAGGTTCATGGCATGGTCCGCCAGAAGAACCATGCCTTTGTCATAATCGCCTTCTATGATTTCATAGGGTATGAAGTCGTTCATCGATGATTTTCTGGGGCAGGATTGAGGAGAGAAACTTGATGGCATGGCTTGAGGCCGGGCGCAAGTTCGGGCGGCATAACAGCCATCTACCTTACCGCACTCACGATCCCACGAACAATATAATCGATTAAACTCGCGTTGACTTTCTTGGGCGGCCACGCCAAGAAGTGTGTTCATTATAACATGGAATCCGGATGGAAGCCGTGACTCAGTCATCTCTCGCTCTTCCTCGCCACATCAGGCATATCACCCGTCTTATCTGCGCAGCGGCATTGTTTCTGACCCCGCTCATGATAGCAGCGCCCGCCCATGCGGATTTCCGCGTGTGCAACAGCACGCAGAACCTTGTGGGCGTCGCCATCGGCTATCGTGCAAAGGACGGCTGGGTCAGCGAAGGCTGGTGGCAGGTCCCCTCCTCGACATGCGCTACGCTGATCGAGGGTGAGCTGCAGTCACGTTATTATTATCTCTATGCCGAAGATGCCGCCCATGGCGGCCGCTGGACCGGTGACGTCAACATGTGCGTTGCGGAAAACGAGTTCAAGATCACCGGCGTGGACGATTGTTATGCCCGCAGCTTCCAGAGAATGGGTTTCAAGGAATATGACACGGGCAGACAGGGAAGCTGGATGGTCCAGCTTTCCGATACGCCAGGCACACAGGGAAATCAAAACTGATGAAGCGCAACCGGAAAGTCAAAATTCTTGCAACGCTCGGCCCGGCCTCTTCCGAAGAGGCAATGATCGAGAAGCTGCATCTTGCTGGCGCCGATCTTTTCCGGATCAACATGAGCCATGCGAGCCACGACGTGATGCGGACGCTGATCCAGCGCATCCGCTCCGTCGAAAGCCGCAATGGCCGCCCCATTGGCATTCTGGCCGACCTGCAAGGTCCCAAGCTGCGCGTCGGAAAATTTGCTGAAGGCAAGGTAGAGCTCGTTCCCGGCCAGACCTTTACGCTGGATAACAATGAAGCACCCGGCGACAACACGCGCGTTTTCCTGCCGCACCCTGAAATTCTCGAAGCCGTCAAGCCGGGCCATCGCCTGTTGATCGATGACGGTAAGCTGCATCTGCGCGCCGAAAAGAGCGACGGCAAGAGCATCGTGACGACGGTGGTTTCCGGCACCCGTATTTCGGATCGCAAGGGTATCAGCCTGCCTGACACCCTGCTGGGCGTTGGCGTTCTCACCGACAAGGATCGTGTTGACCTCGATGCCGTTCTTGAAACGGGCGAAGTCGACTGGGTTGCGCTTTCCTTTGTCCAGCGTCCGGAAGACCTGGCTGAAGTTCGCAAGATCGCTCGCGGTCGCGTTGGTCTGATGTCCAAGATCGAAAAGCCCCAGGCTATCGAGCGCATCGAGGAGATCATCGAGCTTTCCGACGCATTGATGGTCGCCCGCGGCGACCTTGGCGTTGAAATGCCGCTGGAAGCCGTTCCGGGCATTCAGAAGCAGTTGACCCGCGCCTGCCGTCGCGCTGGCAAGCCGGTTGTCGTTGCCACGCAGATGCTGGAATCCATGATCACGGCACCGGTGCCCACCCGCGCTGAAGTGTCCGACGTCGCCACCGCCGTCTTCGAAGGTGCGGATGCGATCATGCTCTCTGCCGAGTCCGCATCGGGCGATTATCCGATCGAGGCGGTTTCCACCATGGCCTCGATTGCGAGCACCGTCGAACAGGACCCGCATTATTCCAACATCATCTACGCGCAGCGCGCCCAGCCGGAGCCGACAGGCGCCGACGCCATCTCCCTTGCCGCCCGCCAGATCGCCGAGACGCTGAAACTTGCCGCGATCGTCACCTACACCTCATCAGGCACGACGGGCCTGCGCGCTTCGCGTGAACGGCCGCAAGTTCCGATCATCGCGCTGTCGCCGATCATCCAGACTGCCCGCCGCCTGTCTGTCGTCTGGGGCCTGCATTGCGTCGTGACCGGCGATGCCAGCGATCTCGACGACATGGTTAACCGCGCTTGTCGCATCGTTGTTTCCGAGGGTTTCGGCAAGCCGGGCGATCGCATCATCATTTCGGCCGGTGTGCCGCTGGGCACCCCCGGTGCGACCAACATGGTGCGTATTGCCTACATCGGCTCGGACGGCCAGAGCGGCGTCTGATAGACCATCGTCAAGCAACAAAAAACCCGCCGTCGCCGGCGGGTTTTTTTTGGCCATTCCGCCTTAGATAAACGTGCTCAGTGCATCTTCACAGGTGTGCTGAAGCGGCTGGACTCGATTGCCACGGCACCGGGCTTGAAGCTCGCCGACGTCGCTGATGCCGACCGATCGTTGCTCAGCATGCGGTTGGCGACGACACGTGGAGCCTTGACCGAGCGACCAGTCGTGCCCTTGTTCTGGTTAAGAGCCCAGTCCGAGATCAAATCCTGCGTCAGGCGTCCGCCACCAACCATCGCCTGCTGGGACACGGCGGCATCCTGCTTGCTGGGACGCGAACCCTTGGTGGGCAGACCGGCGCTGAGACCGCCATTGAGGGACGGCTTCAGATCAAATGCATCACCAAAACCAGCCTGCGGTTCAGCCTTGGCCGTTTCTGCAGGAGCAACGGTGACCTTGTGATTAACGGCAGCAGGGAAGGGCGCGGCCGTCGGCGCAGCTGCTGACTGGACCTGCGACCGGGCAGCCTGTCCGCTCTGCTCAAGAGCGGCAACGACCGTCGGCGACAGCGTATCCTCGTTTGCTTCCGCAAGATCGTCCTCGCCTTCAGCGTCAGCGTTGGCTGCCGCCAGCAGGGCTTCTGCAACGGCCGGACGGTTTGCCGGGACAGGAACCGACGCAAGTTCGCCGGATGCCGCCGGTGTCGCACCGTCGGCAGAAGCGGTCAGGACGGAGCCCTCCGCATCACCCTTCATGGCGCGTGGGCCGAGAAGCGTGGGTACTGGCACGGAAACCTGAGCCAAGTCAGCAAATTGCTGGCGCTCGGCCGGCGCAGATGTCGGCGTCGGTGTGGTCGCCGCCTGCAGGGCATCCTGCGCGGCATTGCGGGCCGGTGAATAAAGCGCGGTCGCAAGCCCGGTATTGCCGGGCGGCGGGTTACCGAATGCCGGACGGGCGGTCGGCAGCGGTGCCTCGCTCACGCCCGGAAGCGGCTGGGCAGAAGCAACGGCGATCGTGGGTTCAGGTTCGGGAGCCGCCTGCGGCGGCGCGGCCGGGCGAGCAACCGCCGGACGTTCGGCGGGCTCGGGTGCTGCGATGCTATCGGGATCTTCATCCTCGTCACCGCCTCCAAAGAGAGCCTGCAGCAGCGTCTTGCGTTTACCGCCTCCGGAAGATGCCGGGCCGGCGCCTGCACTGGAAGCGACCTGAATGGAGGACGAACTGACGCGCTTCTTATAATCCGCCATCGCCTGCTCATAACCGGGAAGCGGCTTTCCATCGGACGGAAGATGCAGCGTGTTGCCGTTCGGGAAAATGCGAACGAGTTCCTGACGGCTCATGCGTGGCCAGGCGCGAACGCCGCCGACATCCATGTGCACGAAAGGCGACCCCGAGGTCGGATAGAAGCCGACGCCGCCGATCTGCATCTGCATGCCAATCTCGCGAAGGCGGGAAAGTTTGACGCCAGGGATATAAAAGTCCATGGCCTTGCCGAGCATGTGCTGGCTTTTTTCCGCAACACCCTTGGTGCGCGTGCGCAGCAGACCATTCGTTTCCGGCGAGCGGAAAGCCGATACGACGTTGATGTAATCGGTAGCGCCGCTGCGGCGATAGACCTCCCAGACAAGATCGAAGAGACGCGGGTCCATCCGCGTCGGCTGATTTCGCCGCCAGTCACGCAGGAACCGGTTCAGCTCCTGCAGACCCTTCTGGTCGTACTTGCCATTGCGCTTGAAGGTGATGACCGCCTTCTCACGTGTATGGATGTAATACAGTTTGAGGCTGCGCGTTTCGGCGGCGGCTTCCGTCGCCGAAACTCCTACAAATGGCATTGCGGCAAGCATCAGGCAGGCAAAGGTGACAGCGCGCGCCGACAGCTTCGTGCATATATCCTTGATCAAGCCGCGCGCGATCTTTGTCGACGGCGCGTTATTCCGATGCAGATATGGCAATTCGATCCCCGCCTGGAAGACAATTTCTGTCACATTGCCTCAAATGAACGTCAAATACGGTGACACGATGGCAAAATTGCCACACACATGCAACCTTCCTCTATATAGTGAATCAGCCACTAACAAGAGGTTTATAGACGGTAAGCGGATATCCTTGCTCAGAAGTTAACGAATTTCACGATCTGCGATGGAATAAGTCGCTCAACCTTTCATGCGGCGTCCCGAAGCGGATCATCAGGATCGATGCCATAATCCTTCAGTTTGCGGTACAGTGTCGAGCGGCCGATGCCGAGCTTTCTCGCAACCTGGCTCATCTGCCCGCGATAGAAGCGTAGAGCAAAACGGATGAGTTCTTCTTCGATCTCAGCCAGTTTGCGGATATTACCCGAATCGTCGGTGCTCGAAATCAGGTTCCCACCCCGATAGATGGTGGTGGAAATATCCGAGGCGTCCTCGATCACCACGTGGTTCTCGGCGGCCGGCGTCGGAGGCGGCGAATAGGCCGCCAGCTTCAGAGACACACCGGAAGGCGACGGCGCGAGGCCATCAGCATCATTCCCGGTCGCAAATTCCGGCAGCTGCAGCGCGATCTGCGGGAAATCTGAGTCCGCCAGATCCCCACCCTGCGACAGCACGACGGCGCGAAAAACGGCGTTCTCCAGCTGGCGGATATTGCCCGGCCAGTCATAGGCCGTGAGCAGGGCTAGGGCGCTCGCATCAAGTCCAACCGGATTGGGCAACTTCTGTTCCGCCGAAAAGCGCTCGGCGAAGACCCGTGCAAGATGCGGAATGTCTTCCTTGCGACGGCGCAGTGCCGGAATGGTGATCGGGAAAACGTTGAGGCGGTAATAGAGGTCCTCACGGAAACGACCTTCCTTCACCTCTTCGATAAGGTTCTTGTTGGTGGCGGAAATCAGCCGCACATTCACCTTCTGAACCCGCGCGGAACCGACGGTTTCGATTTCGCCCTGCTGGACGGCGCGGAGCAGCTTTACCTGCACATCAAGCGGGAGATCACCGATCTCATCAAGGAACAGCGTGCCGCCATCCGCCTCCATGAACTTGCCGATGTGTTTTTCCGTCGCGCCCGTAAAGGCACCCTTTTCATGACCGAAGAGAATGCTTTCCACCAGATTATGGGGAATGGCACCACAATTGACGGTGATGAATGGCTTGTTTGCCCTATCGCCAGCCGACTGGATGGCGCGCGCGACCATTTCCTTGCCGACGCCGGATTCGCCCTCCAGCACCACGGGGATGCTGGACTGGGCGGCACGCTGCGCCAGTTCGATGACCCTCAGCATGGCCGGGCTTGCGGAAACGATATCGGTAAAATTCACAGCATTGCTCCGTCCGCGCCTTCCCGTGCGGGCCTTTGCCTCTCTCCTGTCAAGCTTGAGCGCATTGGAGATGGCGGCGCCGATCCTTTCCGGCGAAACCGGTTTAACGACAAAATCGAAGGCGCCTGCGCGCATGGCCTGCACAACGGTATCGATGCCGCCCTGCCCCGTCTGGACGATCACGGGAACATCCGTTCCGAGTTCGCCGACAGCTTTCAGAAAGGCAAGCCCGTCCATTTCAGGCATCATGAGGTCGAGGACGATGACGTTGATCTCGCCGCTATATTGCTTGAGCAGTTCGAGCCCCGCCTTGCCGTTTTCGGCGAGCAAGGCGAGGTGCCCATAACGTTCCACCGCATTTTTGAGCAGGCGGCGCTGGACGGGATCATCGTCTATCACGAGAACATGCGCGGTCATTTTTAGCTCCGGTTTCCGGTTTATGGACCTGCTTCATGCGGTCCCTTATGCCGCACTCTGGCACGGGAGACTTGAACATCCAGTTTTGAGAATTGCTTGCATTTTATCCATTGCCGCGGGAAACAAGGTCCCCATATGCTTCGCACGCATAATCAGAAGGACACGTTCCATGACCCTCAACCGCCCCGCTTCGCACCCCGTCTTCTCGCTTGCCGAAACGTCCGGCCCTGCACTCGGCGACCTTCCAGGCTGGAAACTCTCGGATCTCTATCCGTCGGGAGATTCGCCGGAATATAAGGGCGATCTTGAGAAAGCGGCGTCGATGGCGGCGGCTTTCGAGAAGAAATGGAAGGGCAAGCTTGAAGCGGCCGCAAAGTCCTCCGGTGGAGATGGTATTGGCGCGGCGCTGAAGGAATATGAAGCACTCGACGATCTTATCGGCCGCATCGGTTCTTTTGCGGGCCTCACCTATTTTTCCGATACATCCAACCCGGCGAACGGCAAGCTCTACGGCGATGCCCAGGCGAAGCTGACGGATATCTCGGCCCATCTCCTGTTTTTTACCCTCGAGCTCAACCGAATCGATGATGCAGTCATGGATGCGTGCATGAAGAACGATCCTGACGCTGGACATTATCGTCCGTGGCTGGTCGATCTTCGCAAGGACAAGCCGCACCAGCTGGACGACCAGTTGGAACAGCTTTTCCTTGAAAAATCGATGACCAGTGCGGCAGCCTTCAATCGGCTGTTCGATGAGACCATGGCCGATCTGCGTTTCGACATCGACGGCGCGAGCCTTCCGCTGGAAGTCACGCTCAACATGCTGCAGGAGCCGGAGCCGGAGACCCGAAAGAAAGCGGCGGAAGCGCTGAGCGCCACCTTCAAAAACAATCTGCGGGTCTTCACCCTCATCACCAATACGCTTGCCAAGGACAAGGACATTTCCGACCGCTGGCGCAAGTTCGAGGATATCGCCGACAGCCGCCATCTCGCCAACCGCGTCGAACGCGAGGTGGTCGATGCATTGGCGGCGGCGGTCAAGAAGGCTTATCCGCGCCTTTCGCATCGTTATTACGCCATGAAGGCGAAATGGCTCGGCATGGAGCAGATGAACTACTGGGACCGTAACGCGCCGCTTCCCGATACGTCCAACACGATCATTCCCTGGGATGAGGCGAAGGACACCGTACTTTCCGCCTATGGCGCTTTCGCCCCTGAGATGGCCGATATTGCGCGCAGATTCTTCGATGAACAGTGGATCGACGCCCCCGCCCGCCCCGGCAAAGCGCCAGGCGCTTTCGCCCATCCGACCGTACCTTCCGCCCATCCTTACGTGCTGGTCAATTACCTCGGCAAACCGCGTGACGTGATGACGCTCGCCCACGAGCTGGGCCACGGCGTGCACCAGGTCTTGGCCGGCGAACAGGGCGCGTTGATGTGCGCCACCCCGCTGACGCTCGCTGAAACCGCGTCGGTCTTTGGGGAAATGCTGACCTTCCGCAAGCTACTCGACGATACGAAAGATGTCCGCGAACGCAAGGCCATGCTCGCGCGCAAGGTCGAGGACATGATCAACACGGTCGTGCGGCAGATTGCTTTCTACGAATTCGAAAGGAAACTGCACACCGCCCGAAAAGAGGGCGAGCTGACCTCGGAGCAGATCGGCGAATTGTGGCTCTCCGTTCAGGCGGAAAGCCTGGGCCCGGCGATCCGCATTTCAGAGGGTTATGAGACATGGTGGACCTATATCCCCCATTTCATCCACTCGCCTTTCTATGTTTATGCCTATGCCTTCGGCGATTGCCTGGTCAACTCGCTCTACGCGGTTTACCAAAACGCCGAGACCGGCTTCCAGGAGAAGTATTTCGAGCTTCTGAAGGCCGGCGGCACCAAGCATCATTCGGAGCTTCTGAAGCCCTTTGGCCTCGATGCAACCGATCCGTCCTTCTGGGACAAGGGACTTTCCATGATCGAAGGACTGATTGACGAACTGGAAGTGCTGGATAAGGACCAGGCTTAATCTCCTCCGCCGGCAAAGCTATCCTACTTCGGACAAGCTTTGTCGGTTCATACTGCCGGCAGAGATTCCAGTGAACAACCCAGGCGACGAGCAAAGGCCATGAAACGCAAACCCGCCGATCTGACCCTGAGGGAAACGCTGCGCTGGGAACCGCAGACCGGCTTTCAGCGCATCGAGCAGCATATGCGCCGACTATTGCGTTCCGCCGATGCGCTTGGTTTTCGTGCACCTGTCAATGCCGTCCAGCTAATGGAAAAGAAGGTGGGCGGCGAGAAGCCTCTCTGCGTGAAACTGGTCATGAACTACAAGGGCGAACTCGACATCGAGACCGCCGACTTCAAACCCTTGCAGCCGGCCACAGTGTGGCGGGTACGCATTGCGCGACAGACCAGGCTCGACTCCTCCGACACCTTCTATCGCCACAAATCGTCCCGGCGGGAGCCTTATGACGCAGCCCGCGCCGAATTCCCGGCTGACGAGGCGGATGAGGTGTTGTTGCTCAACGAGCGCGGCGAATTGTGCGAGGGATCATCAACGAACATCTTCGTGGAAATGCCTGAGGGACCGATGCTGACGCCACCGCTGGATAGCGGCATTCTGCCCGGTGTGCTGCGCGCGGAACTCATCCGTGAACGCAAAGCACGCGGGCAGACCCTCAAACCCGACGAGATGACCGGCCGGAAGCTCTTCGTTGGCAATTCGTTGTATGGACTGATTGCAGCGGAGCTGATTTAGACGGTGACCGCCAGAAGCCGGTCACGGCCTTTTTCCTTCGCCGCGTAAAGGGCCTGATCGGCGCGCATGAAAATATCGTCCGCGCTTTCCCCGATGCGGTAAGCCGTCAGGCCGGCCGAGCAGCTGTAGGAAAAATCCGGGAATTCAGAGAGAGGTCTGGAAAGGCGCACTCTCTGCAATAGTCGCTCCACAATCTCCCGGCCTTCGGCGACCGAACTGCGTGGCAGGATGAGCATGAACTCCTCACCGCCGATCCTGCCGAAACAATCCACGCGGCGGATGACGGAATGAGCGACAGCAACAAAATCCCGCAACACCGCATCACCGCATTTATGACCGAAGCGGTCGTTGATCTGCTTGAAAAAATCGATGTCGAACGTGCAGAGGCAGAACGGCGCTTCAAGCCCTTTGGCGACCTGATCTACCTGCACGGCAAGCTTTGTAAAGACGAACCGGCGGTTTGCCGTTCCCGTCAACTCGTCGGTCTGTGAGGCACGCACGGCCAGATCCCTGTCCTGCCGCAGTGCGCGATAACCCTGACGCAATTCGGTGACGTCGCTCGCGACGCATAGCATCCACCCATCCTGCTGCACCGTCTCGGTCATCCAGAACCAGCGACCGTCATAAAGATCCATTTCGAAGGCTCGATATGGCAGCTTGCCGCGACGGGACTGCGCCGAAAGCAGCCATCCCTCGAAATCATTGTTGCGGATCACGACGCCGGTGCGCAGCCGGTGGTTCAGCCGCATGATGTCCGCCCAGCTGGGGAAATCGCCAGCGGCCAGATGAAAGCTTTCCCGAAATGACGGATTGGCATGGCGCAAGTGGTCGCCGGAGTCATAAAGAGCGATCAGAACGGGCGTTTCATTCTGAAGCGCCGTGGCGCGCCCTAACAGATCATTCAACAGGTAGCTCTCCTGCGATGGCGAAAACTTCTTTTCACCATCTGACCAAAGCCCCTCCAAACCTGTGGACCCACGGACGAAAAGAAGAGCTCCACTATAAACGAACTTTCTTAAATTCGTAGTGGGAGAAATGGTGAAAAGATCGCGAGGATGGATCGTGCCGCGACCATCGTCATATGTCCGTCATCCAGCTGCCCTTTATTGTGGCACGCTTTTATGATCTAGCTTACTTATTGGCTAAAAAAGGAAAATTGACGAATGACGGACGCAGGCTACCCGATTTACGGCAATATTGACGGACCCATCATCATGATCGGCTTCGGCTCCATCGGGCGCGGTACTCTTCCGTTGATCGAACGTCATTTCAATTTCGACAGGTCCCGCCTCGTCGTTATCGATCCGCGGGAGGACATCGCCCCCTTTCTGGCCGAGAGAAACATTCGCCACATCAAGACCCACCTCACCAAGCAGAATTACAAGGACGTTCTCAAGCCGCTTTTGAAAGGCGTGCAGGGACGGGGCTTCTGCGTTAATCTTTCGGTCGATGCCGCGTCTGTCGATCTGATGCGGATATGTCGTAAGCACGGCATGCTCTATATCGACACCGTGGTGGAGCCATGGCCCGGTTTTTACTTCAATGGAGATGCCGACAACGCCTCCAGAACGAATTACTCCCTTCGGGAAACCATGCTGAAGGAAAAGGCGCGCAAACCTGGTGGTACGACGGCCGTTTCCACCTGCGGCGCCAACCCGGGCATGGTGTCATGGTTCGTAAAACAGGCCCTCGTCAATCTCGCGAGCGATACCGGCCTCGATATCGAAGAACCACAGCCTGATGACCGACAAGGCTGGGCGACGCTGATGAAACAGCTTGGCGTCAAAGGTGTGCATGTGGCCGAGCGCGATACGCAGCGGGCGAAAGAACCGAAGCCATTCGGGGCGTTCTGGAACACATGGTCCGTCGAAGGCTTCATCGCAGAAGGTTTCCAGCCAGCCGAACTTGGTTGGGGCACCCATGAAAACTGGATGCCGAAGAACGCCAAGAAGCAGAAGAAGGGAAACAAGGCGGCGATCTATCTTGATCAGCCCGGCGCCAATACGCGGGTGCGCACCTGGTGCCCGGGCCTCGGGCCGCAATACGGTTTTCTCGTCACGCACAACGAGGCGATCTCGATCTCCGACTACTTCACCGTCCGCAACGATGAAGGCGACGTCACCTACCGACCGACCTGCCACTATGCCTACCATCCCTGCAACGACGCCATCCTGTCCCTGCACGAAATGTTCGGCAATGGCGGCACCCCGCAGCCGATCCAGCACGTACTTGCCGAGGATGAGCTTGTCGACGGTGCCGACGAACTGGGCGTCCTGCTCTATGGTCATGACAAGAACGCCTATTGGTACGGCTCGCGCCTCACGCTTCAGGAGGCGCGTTCGCTTGCCCCGAACCAGAATGCAACCGGATTGCAGGTGAGTTCCGCCGTGTTGGCCGGCATGGTCTGGGCAATTGAAAATCCGGAAGCCGGTATCGTTGAAGCCGACGAGATGGATTACCGCCGCTGCCTTGAGGTGCAACGTCCCTATCTCGGACCCGTTGAGGGGCATTACACCGACTGGACGCCGATCGACGGACGTCCGGGACTATTTCCTGACAATATCGATACGTCCGATCCCTGGCAGTTCCGCAATATCCTCGTCCGCTGAGCGGAAGAGTCTCATATTTGCCACGCTGGGGCTTTCGTCAATGCCATCGGGAACCGGTGGAAGCAAACAACGTTGCCTTGAAATGAAAAACGCTTCACGGCATGGTCGAAGCATAGAAAGTTTCATCGAATCGCAGGAGAACAGGCTCATGAACTTCAAGACAAGCGCTGCTTTGCTTTCAGCCGCCATCGCGGTGTCTTCATGCGTCGCGCCAGGTCCCTCCTCCCAGCAGACATCGATGGCGCCTTCGCTTTCCCGCGGCCCAGCCGTGGACGGTCGCTGGATCGACCGCAACGGCATCGTATCGACGTTCCAGAACGGCGCCTTCTCCACCCGTTCCACCGACACCAATACGCTTCTCGCCTCCGGCACTTACGTGACGATTTCGCCGACGCTTTACGAAATCAACATGACGTCGCTGGTGCGCAACACGCAGTCGCGTGTCAACTGCGCCCTCGTATCGCCGTCGCAATTGAACTGCACGACTGACAGCAATAGCCAGTTCTCGCTCACCCGCCAGGGCTGATTACCTAGCCGATTCAACGCGATGTCTTTCCCAAGCGCACGCCTTCGGGCGTGCGTTTTTGTTTGTTCTACACCTGTCATAATTTCGCTTGCGGCAACTGCCGCTAAATGAAAACATCCTGCTTTCGAATGACTGACATGTTTTCGGATTAAAGAATACGTCCGGTCGGAGGGTGATCAGCCGGCCTGGACTTCCGCTTTGAACAGGAGAGAGGGACGATGAAGAAAATTTTCGGAATGGGCATGCTGAGCGTTTCGGTGATCACGCTTTCAGCGGGAGCCGCGCTGGCGGATTACGAGCTCAACATTCTTCACATCAACGATTTTCACTCCCGTATCGAATCGATCAACAAATTCGACTCGACCTGCTCGGCGGAAGAAGAGGGCAAGAACGAGTGCTTCGGCGGCGCCGCGCGCCTGCTGACCGCAATCAACCAGACGCGCGATGCGCTGAAGGGTGAAGGCAAGAATGTTCTGCTTCTGAATGCCGGCGACAATTTCCAGGGATCGCTTTTCTACACCACCTACAAAGGCACCGTTGAAGCGGAAATGCTGAACGCCATGAAGTTCGACGCCATGACCGTCGGCAATCATGAGTTCGACGACAGTGAAGACGGCCTTGCCGGCTTCCTCGACAAGGTCCAGTTCCCGGTCGTGACCGCCAACGTTGTTGCCACCGCCGCCTCGAAAATTGGCGACCGCGTCAAGCCCTCCCTCGTGCTTGACGTCGGCGGACAGAAGATCGGTATCGTCGGTGCCGTCGCCAACGACACCGCGGAACTGGCAACGCCCGGTCCCAACATCACGATCGCTGAGGATGTCGCGAAAATCAGCGAGCAGGTTCAGAAGCTGAAGCAGGAGGGCGTCAACAAGATCATCGCGCTCACCCATGTCGGTTACCCGCGCGATCTCGAATTCATCGCCAAAATTCCCGATGTCGACGTCGTCGTAGGCGGCCATTCGCACACGCTTCTGTCGAACACCGATCAAAAGGCCGAAGGCCCCTATCCGACGCTCGTCGACAACCCGGGTGGCTACAAGGTTCCCGTTGTGCAGGCAGGGCAGTACAGCAAGTATCTCGGCGACCTCAAAGTCGTCTTCGATGACAACGGCGTCGTGAAGGAGAGCAAGGGTGACCCGATCCTTGTCGATTCCTCATTCAAGCCCGACGATGCCACGCTGAAGCGCATCGATGAGCTGAAGGCGCCGATCGAGGCCCTGAAAGCCAAGGTCGTTGGCACCTCCGAAGGCCCGATCGAAGGGGACCGCAAGATTTGCCGTGTGAAGGAATGCTCCATGGGCAATCTGGTCGCGGATGCGACACTTGCCCGCGTCAAGGATCAGGGCGTCACCATTGCTTTTGCCAATAGTGGCGGCCTGCGCTCCTCCATCGATGGCGGCGATGTCTCTATGGGTGAAGTGCTGACGGTTCTGCCGTTCCAGAACACCGTCGCAACCTTCCAGCTGAAGGGCGAAGATATTCGCGCCGCCCTTGAAAATGGCGTCAGCCAGATCGACGACGGTGCGGGCCGCTTCATGCAGGTCTCAGGCATGAAATATTCCTTTGACCGTTCCAAGCCGGCCGGCAGTCGTATCGTTTCGGTCGAGGTCAAGGAGGGTGACGCTTTCGTGCCTCTCGATCCCGCCAAGACCTACATTGTCGCAGCCAATAACTACGTCCGCACCGGCGGCGATGGCTTCAAGGTCTTTGCGACCAACGCCATCAACGCCTATGACTTCGGCCCTAACCTCGAAGAGGCGGTTGCGGCCTATATTACCGCCAACAGCCCCTATAAGCCCTATACGGACGGTCGCATCAGCGAAGTGACCCCCGCCGGTTACGTCGCTCCGGCAAAGCCTGCGGCACCGGCGCCTGCGACAACTGCACCCGCCACTACTGCTGCTCCGGCACCTGCTGCCCCCACCGCGACTGCGCCAGCAACAACCGCGCCAGTAGCCCCGACACCTGCTGCAGCCGCTGCCGCGGCCAGCAAATACGTCGTTGAAAAGGGCGATTCCCTCTGGAAGATTGCAGCGGAAAAATACGGTGATGGCGCTCTATGGGGCAAAATTGCCAAGGCAAATACGCTGAAACATCCGAACCATATCGAGATCGGCGAAGAGCTGGAATTGCCCGCTCAATAAGCCGCACGCTAACAGCAGGGCAATTTGCCGCATTTAGAAGCCGGCCCTTGGAGATCGGGGCCGGTTTTCTATTTTCCTATAAAAAGCAAAGGCTTAAGGATAAACTTTTGACGGCTGGCAGCCTGCGGCTGCGCCATTGCCGGAAATAGCATCTCACAGTGGTTTAATCCTGAAAATTTTCGTCTAGAACACATGAACAAAACTACTGTCGGAGCGTATGGCTCGGACATTTTCGGCCAAACCGTGTCACGGTCTGGTTCAGGCACAAACAGACGATGGAGCGTTAGCCTTATCCTTGGGCGAAATAACTCCTGACATCAGCAGTTCGAGTTTCAGGGTATCATTCATGGCGACAGACCTATCCCCCCTCCCCGCAAACCATCCTCGCGTAACCTTCGGCAAGGTGGGCGTGTTGCTCGTCAATCTCGGCACCCCCGACGGTACGGACTATTGGCCGATGCGCCGTTATCTGGCGGAATTCTTGAGCGACAAACGCGTGATAGAATGGTCCCGTCTTTATTGGTATCCGATCCTTTACGGCATCGTGCTCAACAAGCGCCCGCAGAAGGTCGGCAAGGCCTACCAGGAAATCTGGAACCAGGAGCGCAACGAAAGCTATCTGCGCACCTATACCCGCAGCCAGGGCGAGCTGATGGCCGAGGCGCTTAAGGATTTGCCCAATGTCGTGGTCGACTGGGCGATGCGATACGGGCAGCCATCGATTGCCTCCAAGATCGACGCGCTGAAAGAAAAGGGATGCGAAAAGATCCTGCTTTTCCCACTCTATCCGCAATATGCGGCCTCAACCACGGCAACGGTGAACGACAAGGCTTTTGAGCATCTGATGAAGCTGCGCTGGCAGCCAGCCATCCGCACCGTGCCGCCGTACCATGACGATCCCGCCTACATCGAAGCGCTTGCGGCCTCCGTCAACAACCATCTGGCAACGCTGGAGTGGGAGCCGGAGATGCTGATCACCTCCTTCCATGGCATTCCGCAATCCTATTTCAAAAAGGGCGATCCCTATTATTGTCACTGCCAGAAAACCGCCCGTCTCCTGCGCCAGGCGCTGGGTCGAACCGACAAGAACTTCATGATTACCTTCCAGTCCCGCTTCGGGCCGGAAGAATGGCTGCAGCCCTACACCGACAAGACGATGGAGAAGCTGGCCTCGGAGGGCTTCAAGCGCATCGCCGTCATGAATCCCGGCTTCGTATCAGATTGTCTTGAGACGCTGGAGGAGATTGCCGGTGAAGCCGGGGAAATTTTCCTGCATCATGGCGGTGAGAAATTTACCCATATACCATGTCTGAACGACAGCGCCGAGGGCATGAATGTTCTCGAAGAGGTTGTAAGACGGGAGTTGCAAGGCTGGGTGTAATCTTGCCATAAGGCTGTTGGGATAAAACCCGGACGTTTTGATCGGAGGAGGAAAGTGATGATTGCATTGGGCGGTTTCGACATCGTCGTCATAGCGGCGGTTGTTCTGGTTATTCTGGTGCTGTTTGCCGGCATCAAGACCGTGCCGCAGGGGCATCGTTACACCGTTGAACGCTTCGGTCGCTACACGCGCACGCTTGAGCCCGGTCTCAATCTCATCGTACCGTTCTTTGAAAGCATCGGTTCGAAGATGAATGTCATGGAGCAGGTTCTCCATATCCCGACACAGGAAGTCATCACCCGTGACAATGCCAGTGTTTCTGCCGATGCTGTCACTTTCTATCAGGTATTGAACGCCGCGCAGGCCGCTTACCAGATTTCCAATCTGGAAATGGCGATCGAAAACCTGACAATGACAAATATTCGCTCGGTGATGGGCTCGATGGACCTCGACGAGTTGCTGTCGAACCGTGATGCCATCAATGATCGGCTGCTGCGTGTCGTCGATGAGGCGGTTGGGCCATGGGGTATCAAGGTCACTCGCATCGAGATCAAGGACATCGCGCCGCCCAAGGACCTCGTTGATTCCATGGCGCGACAGATGAAGGCTGAACGCGAGAAGCGCGCGCAGGTGCTGGAAGCGGAAGGCGCCCGCAACGCGCAAATTCTTCGCGCAGAAGGTGCAAAACAATCTGCTATTCTGGAGGCGGAAGGCCAGCGCGAAGCAGCGTTCCGCGATGCCGAAGCCCGAGAGCGCCTGGCCGAAGCCGAAGCTAACGCCACCCGCATGGTCTCGGAAGCCATCGCCGCCGGTAATGTCCATGCCATCAACTATTTCGTCGCCCAGAAATACACCGAAGCGCTAGCCGAGATCGGCACGGCCAAGAATTCCAAGATTGTGCTGATGCCGATGGAAGCCTCGGCGCTGATCGGCTCGCTCGGCGGCATCGGCACGATTGCGAAAGAAGTGTTCGGTAACAACGGCGATTCGCCGAGCAGGCCCACCGCAGCCCCTGCATCGTCCCGCTCCGTGCCACCAACCCGGGCTTCCGGCCAGAGCATCAATGTCGCTATCCCGGGTAATCCCTTCGGCTCTTCATCGGAGAAATAACGATGCTGCAACAGCTTGCGATAGAGCTGGGCCCCTGGAGCTGGTGGATCGTCGGCTTCGCGCTGCTGGCAGCAGAGCTCATCGCCCCGGGCGTCTTTCTGATCTGGATTGGACTAGCCGCTCTGGTGATCGGCGCGTTGTCGCTGGTCCTTTGGGATGTCACTGTGTGGGCCTGGCAGTTGCAGCTGGTGCTGTTTGCAGCACTCTCCGTCATTTTTGCCCTGCTTGGCCGGAAATATTTCGGCCGGAACCGCGATACAACCGACGAGCCATTCCTCAACCAGCGCGAAGCGAGTCTTGTCGGCCGCACTGCCACCTTGCAGGAACCGATCGTTGAGGGTCGCGGACGCATCAGACTTGATGATACCTGGTGGCCGGTGAATGGCGAAGACCTGCCAGCTGGAACCCGCGTCAGGATTGCGTCGGCTCGCGGGCGCACACTGACGATCGAGCCGATCGACCGATAAGTCCGGCACCCGGTCGCCAGCATCGACGATGGACTTCTGGACGGCGATCGATGCAGCTGTCAGCAAAATTATTAAGCGACGCCGATCCGTAGGAGATCGTGGAAATGCACCAGTCCAATCGGCCGATTGTCGTCGTCAACGACGATGAGGGCGCCGATGTGGAATTTTTCCAGCGTCGCCAGCGCACTGGTGGCCAACACCGACTTTTTGACCGTTTTCGGGCTGCGGGTCATGATATCGTCGACAACCAGTTCGGCGAGGTTACGCGACAGGTTGCGCGCCATATCGCCCTCGGTGATGATGCCGCACAGACGCCCCTCCTCATCCAGAACGCCGACGCAACCAAAATGCTTGCGCGAGAGAACGCCAACCGCTTCCGGCATCGCCGTTCCCTTTCCGACCAGTGGCAGGCGATCGCCGGTATGCATGATATCGGCGACCAGCGTCAGGCTGGCACCCAGCTTGCCGCCGGGATGGAACACCTTGAAGTCACCCGCAGTGAAATTGCGCGCTTCCAGCAGAGCCACGGCAAGAGCATCCCCCAGCGCGAGCTGCATCAATGTGGACGTGGTTGGCGCAAGTCCAAGCGGACAGGCCTCCTGCTCATTGGGAACGAGCAGCACGATATCGGAGGCTTGCGCCAGCGATGATTTTTCCGAACAGGTGAGCGCAATCAGCGGAATGGAAAACCGGCGCGAGTAGTTGATGATGCTGCGCAGTTCCGCACTCTCACCACCTTTGGAAATAGCCAGCACCACATCGTCGCCGCCGATCATACCAAGATCGCCGTGATTGGCTTCCGCCGCATGCACAAAAAAGGCGGGCGTGCCTGTGGAAGCAAACGTCGCGGCAAGCTTTGCGCCGATATGGCCGCTTTTGCCAACTCCGGTGATGATGAGGCGACCGTTGGATTCGCCGATGGTCTCGATCGCTTTGCAGAAGGGCTCGGAGAGGCCGTTCTTCAAGGCATCCTCAAGGGCGGCAAGGCCAGCCCGCTCCATCGAGATCGTCCGCAGGGCGGATTCAATGGCGTTGTCTTCAACCAGTTTGACGGCGCGCGTAATCATGCCCGACTGTTACTCTTTAAGCCGGAATAAGTCTACTCTTCGCCCCGTGCACCGCATTTTAGGAGGCGTCTTGGGGCAAGTATTCAACAGTTTCGATAGCGCTCGTTCCCCTCAGTGATGCCGCTCCGGGGGTGATATCTCCTCCATCGTCCCGAGCCGCTTGAAAGGAATGTTGTCTTCATCGACCAGATATCGTCCAAGCGTCCTTACCCACGAAACAGACCCATCGGTGCGGCGCACCGCATATTCCTGATCATAAAAACTCGCATTCTTCAACGTAGTCAGCGCCGTTTCGATCACCCGGTTCCGGTGATCGAGGTCCACTTTCTCCAGCACCTGAAAAATGCTGATGCCAAGCATCCCTTGTTTTACGGGAATTCCGAAGAGTTCAGCGCAGATTGCGTCCAGATAGAAACGGTCATTGGTGATATCCCAACAATAAAAACCAACTTGCCTGATGTTCAAAACGGGCTTCATGAAACGACGTTGTCACACAAAATAAATTCAATACGATTTTTGACCGCTTTAAAGTCGATCATCGTCATCATACGGCAAATCCGTGCCAAAATGAAACGTTTTAATCTTCGCATATTAGAAATATTTAGCAATTTGGGTGCGGACCCCGCGGCGATCATCGTCGATCTTTCGATCGGCAGGCTTGCGAGAAAATTGGCTCGCTTTTCGCCTCTGCCGGATGGATGAAAATTCAGTGATCTTTATCAACTGTTAACCATAAAAAACCTATTGTTAAAGCGATGTTAAAACTTGCGTCGCCTGTCTGGTCACTGGTTTCTTCACGTCATGTCATCGGCCTGTCTCCCGTCAGGTCTGGTGAGATGCCCTGTTTGCCTTTGATCTGACGTCGGCCGGATCCGCCGGGTGAGAAGGAATGAATGTGAAGGGCACCGCCACACGTCTGCCGACGTCGCGGAAAGCAGCGACCCTGCTGCTCGCCTGTACTTTTTTTTGCCCCCTGGAGAGCGCTTTGGCGCAGACGGCGACACCTGCCGGTCCAACGCTGCGGCAGGCGACGTCTGCCGATAATGCAACGGCCTCGCCAATGCCAAGCGCAGTTGACGCGGTGGCCACCGGCGCAGTCCAGCCGACGCCCTCGCCCCCACCCCAGCTCTGGCGCCCCTCGAACAATCCGGGCGACCCGATTTACGAGCAGCAGGACGAGGCGGGCCAGCCCTTTGCTGATGCGGAAAACCCCTACGAGCCGACGGTGGATGGCGGTGAAAACCCGCGCATTCCCGCCGTGCCAGGACAAACGCCGGGAATTCGCGTCGGAACATTCGTGCTTCGGCCAGCAATCAGTCAGACGATCAACACGGAAAGGCAGACCAATACGGGCGGCCCTTCCAGACGCAATTATCTGACGACGGGCATACGCGGCACGCTCACCAGCGACTGGTCCCGGCACGCGCTTACGGTCACGGGCGACGGTGCCTGGGAAAGAAACTTCGGCAGCGACAAGGATGGCGAAGAACCTCGGGCGAAGATCGATGCGGATCTGCGTCTGGACCTCGGCGGACAGACGACCGCTAATCTCAAGGCCGGCTATGAATTCAGCCGCGAGGACACGACGGACCCGAATGCCCTGACAGGGGCCGCCGTCCAAGGCGGCGAGCACCGCTTCACGACGGGAGCATCGATCGAGCGGGATTTCGGCAAGCTTCGCGGTCTCGCGGCGCTCGATCTTTCTCGTACCGTCTACACGGATGCAAAAGGCATAGACGGCCGCCCGATCAGCCTCAACGACCGTGACCAGAATGGCGCCAATCTGCGCGGTCGTATCGGCTATGAACTGTCGCCGGCGCTCATCCCCTTCCTTGAACTGAACGTGGGGACGACGAAATACGATAGGCGCCTCGACAATTCCGGCTATGCCCGTTCTTCCAATTCCTATGGTGCAAAAGTGGGTGCCGAGGTCGATTTGGGCGAGAAAACGCGGGGCGAAGCCGCCATCGGTTATCTGCGCAAGCAATATGATGATGACCGCCTCGATGCGATCGACGCCCTGACGCTGGATGGCACTCTCAACTGGTCACCCCAGCGCGGGACAAACGTCAATCTCGGTTTGCGCACGACGATCGAGGATTTTGCCGGCGGCCCTCAGGGTGGCTGGGTATCCTATCGGCTTGATGCCGGCCTGACCCACGAGCTGCGCAACAACCTCGTCGCGCGGCTGACCGGGCAGGTGGTTCATCGCAAATTCCGTGCTTCCGAGGATGCCGTGGAATATACCGCCGGGGCCGGCCTGACTTGGGGTATCAACCGTTACCTCGACCTTACCGCTGATGTCAGCTACCAGTGGACCCCTGTCTATGACAGCAACGATCTGCGTGTCGGCGCCGGTCTGGTGCTCAAACGATAATTCCAGAAAAAGAAATCCCGGCGCGAAGGCCGGGATTGTCTTGGCTCTTATGGACTATTTCAGACCGTCGATCAGGGCCTTGATCGGCTCTTCAATTGTGGGCCTGATGTCACCGCGTTCCAGGGCAAAGGCGACGTTGGCGAGGATAAAGCCATCCTTGGCGCCACAGTCGAAGGTCTGGCCGCGGAAATGGTAGCCTGCGAACTCCTGCGACTTGGCGAGCGTCAGCATGCCGTCGGTCAGCTGGATTTCGTTACCTGCGCCACGTTCCTGATTTTCAAGAATGTCGAAAATCTCCGGCTGAAGAATATAGCGGCCGTTGATATAGAAATTTGACGGCGCTGTCCCCTTCGCAGGCTTTTCGACCATTTCGGTGATTTTGAAGCCTTCGCCGACCGTCTCGCCAACACCGACGATGCCGTATTTATGGGTCTGGTCAGGCGCACACTCCTGCACCGCGATCACGTTGCCCTGGGTCTGCTCGTAAAGCTCGACCATGCCCTTCAGGCAGCTTTTCTGCGAATGCATGATCATGTCAGGCAGGAGCACGGCAAACGGCTCGTCGCCAACGATATCGCGCGCGCACCATACAGCGTGGCCAAGACCGAGCGGCACCTGCTGGCGCGTAAAGCTCGCCGTGCCGGCCTTCGGCAGGAGACCAGCCAGTAATGTCAGCTCGGCATTCTTGTTGCGCTCGCGCAGCATCTGTTCGAGCTCAAACTGGATGTCAAAATAATCCTCGATAACCGCCTTGCCGCGGCCGGTAACGAATACAAAATGCTCGATGCCTGCTTCCGCCGCCTCATCAACGACGTACTGGATAACGGGCTTGTCGACGACGGTGAGCATTTCTTTCGGAACTGCCTTGGTGGCAGGCAGAAAGCGCGTGCCGAGACCTGCGACCGGGAATACGGCCTTCCGAATTTTCTTATGTTCTACCACGTATCCCTCCTGAGAGATAAAACTTGATCACAATCCCCGCACGCTGTTGTTATTTCAAAAACAACAACGTTTTGTAAAGGGTGACGCTACCATCTATTAATGGTAAAGAATTTGTTGACGATCTTTTGTTATCCATGACGACGCCCGATGCGTTTTCGCAATCGAAATGACATTCGAGAGAACGAAAGACAGACGATGACAAAGATGATCCTTTCAGATGTCCGCAAATTCGGCTGCATGGTGTTTGCCGGCCTGGCAATCTCGCTGGCGCCTGTCGCGGCCAAAGCCGATCAGGGATTCCGTCAGTGGATCAACCAGTTCTATGCAACAGCCGCGAAAGAAGGCATTAGCAAGGCGACCTATCAGAAGGCCTTTGCCGGCGTCAGCGAGCCGGATCCCGACGCGCTTCGCAAGGCAACCTTCCAGCCGGAATTCACCACGCAGATCTGGGATTATCTTGACTCCCGCGTCAATCCGTACACGGTGCGGATAGGCCGCGAGATGAAGATGAAACACGCGGCGACGCTTAACTGGATCGAGCGCAACTTCAACGTCGACAAACACATCATCCTTGCCATCTGGTCGATGGAGTCCAACTACGGCGCTGTTCTCGAAAAGCCGGAGCGGCTGCACAACATCCCGCAGGCGCTTGCAACGCTCGCCTATTCCGATCCCAAGCGCGCCAAATTCGCGCGCACCCAGCTGATCGCTGCGCTCAAGATTCTTCAGGCTGGCGACGTCACGCCCAAGCAACTGACGGGTTCGTGGGCTGGAGCAATGGGTCACACCCAGTTCATTCCCACAAGCTACCTGCTCTATGCTGTTGATGCTGACGGTAATGGCAAGCGTGATATCTGGCATTCCGTGCCGGACGCGCTGGCGACGGCCGCCAACCTCCTTGCAAAGAACGGCTGGGAGCCGGGCCGCACCTGGGGTTACGAGACGGCGGTCCCGCGGGGCGGCGCCCGTTATGAAGGGCAGACGAAAACCATTGCAGAGTGGGCAAAACTTGGCTTCACCCGGCCGAACGGCAAAAGCTTCACGCGTGGTACGGACCGCGCGATGCTGAAACTGCAGGGCGGTGCCAACGGTCCGGGTTTCCTGATGATGAAGAACTTCTTCACCATCAAAAAATACAACGCATCCGACAGCTACGCTCTGGCCGTGGGCCTGCTGGCCGACGAGATTGCCGGTTATGGCGGCATGCAGCAGAAGTGGCCACGCCCGGATGGCACGCTGGATATCAGAGAAAAATTCGAGCTTCAGACTCGCATGAAGGAACTCGGCTATTATGATGGCGAAGTCGACGGAAACTTCGGCTCCGGCTCGAAAGCCGCCATCAGCGCTATCCAGTCGCGTATGGGTATGGAAACCGATGGCCAGCCGTCGCAGCGTCTGCTGAGGGCGCTGCGCAACTGATAATGTCCCGGCACATTCGGCGGCACCCAAAAATCCGCCGCCGAAATATCCGGAAGGGTTGATGTGATGAGTGCGAAACCTGCGGCAAACTATGGAAGAACCGGCTGGCGTTTCTGCGCTGTCCTTCTTGGCGCGGTGCTTGCGCTGCCGCTTGCTCCCGCCGAAAGCATCGCGCAGGAGCAGCGGCGTACCCTGTTTGAGATGCTGTTCGGCAAGCCGGTGGGCCGCGACGGCGGGTCAAACCGCGAATACCAGCGCCGCAGCCGCCGCGATTTTCCATCTGCCCCGCCAACGAGATCGGTCACCCGGCCGCAACCGACCAAGAAAACACCGTCGGTTGTGCAGATGCGCACCGCAAAGCCGGAGCCTGCCGCCAAGCTTGAAAATGCGCGGCGCGTATTGGTCATCGGCGACTTCCTTGCCGGTGGCATGGGAGAAGAGCTGGTCAACGCGTTCGCCAACTCGCCGGCGATTGTCGTCGATGTGCGCGCCAACGGCTCTTCAGGTCTTGTTCGCACCGATTATTACGACTGGTTCAAGACCCTCCCGCAATTCATTACCGAGACGAATCCGGCAACCATCGTCATCATGATGGGGTCCAACGATCGCCAGCAGATGCAGATCGGCGATAGCAAGGAAAAATTCGGTACGGAAGTCTGGTTCAAGGAATATGAACGACGCATCGACGAACTGCTGACGCTCGCAGGACGTCCAAAGGTTCCTGTGCTCTGGGTGGGACTGCCCGCCTTCCAGTCGCCGTCGCTCTCCGCTGATCTGGTCGGCTTCAACCGGCTCTATCGCAACCACGTTGAAAAATATGGCGGGGAATTCGTTGACGTCTGGGATGGCTTCGTGGATGAGGCAGGAAAATTCGTCGTCACCGGCTATGACATGAACGGTCAGCAAGCCCGCCTTCGTGAAGCTGATGGTATTGGCATGACACAGGCCGGCAAACGCAAGCTTGCCTTTTATGTCGAAAAGTTCGTGCGCCGTCACCTTGATGGCGCGGGCCCTGATCTGGTCAAACTCGACGGCAGCAATCTGCCAGCCCTCACCTCCCTGCCCGCACTCGGCATCGATGCCGGCCAAGTGCGTACCCAGCCGATCAGCCTCACCGATCCTGCTCTTGATGGGGGCGACAAATTGCTTGGCGATGTCCCTCCCTCTCCCACTCCGGCTCGCGTTTCCGTCGTGGAATCGCCACGCGAGAGGCTGACCAAACGCGGCGAGATGGCCGATGCGCCTGCAGGCCGCATCGATGACTTTCGCGTGGTCACAGACACCACACAAGCGAAACAGTAAGCGCCATCTCCATCGAGCCGAGCCTCACCGGCGTAATGTTGAGGCAACCCATCAATGACAGTCTTGACTAAGCTTTGCAGGAATGCTGGGTGATCGTCTATTAATTGCGATCATACTTTCTGCCTGGCGATATTTATTTCAAGCTGACGCGTCTGATGCACTGAGCATCGATGACGCAGTCCTTCTTATTCTGCGCGCGTGCCATTCCCCCGAGAAGTCACGCCTGTTAATGCCGAGATCGTTCATGCGCCTGCTTCTTGTAGAAGACGAACGCGAAATGGCGGCAGCGCTGTCAGCTGCGCTCCATCGGTTCGATATTATCGTGGATTCCGTCGGCACGCTCGATCTTGCCCGTCACGCCATCATGGACGGCGTTCACGACCTGGTCATTCTGGATCGGCAGTTGCCGGATGGTGATGGCCTTGACCTCATCGAGGATCTGCGTCTCCTGCCCGCCACGCCACCCGTCATCGTGCTGACGGCGCAGGGCGCGCTTGCGGACCGGATCAATGGCCTCAATCTTGGCGCGGACGATTATCTGGCCAAGCCTTTCGCTGTTGAGGAACTGCTTGCCCGTATTCGCGCCCTGATGCGCCGGCCAGCCGGCCCCGTGACGATGACGGCGAAACTGGGCAGCCTGGAATTCTGCTTCGAAACCCGCGAAGTGCGCATCAAGGGCGAATTCCTTCCCCTGACCAGACGGGAGCTGCTGATCCTCGAAGCATTGCTCCGACGACAGGGACGAACGGTGCTGCGTCCGACGCTCGAGGAGGCAGTCTACAATTTCGACGATGAAATCCAGTCCAATGCACTCGATTCCCATATCTCCCGCCTACGCCGCAAACTGGCGGCCGCGGATGCGGGTGTCGAGGTTCACGGCATCAGGGGCGTTGGTTACCTTATGCGGGCAATCCCATGAAACCGGCCAAAAGAAAATCACTCAAACGCCGTCTGACCATTCAACTGCTGCTGTTCCAGATCGGCAGCATCATCATCGTCACGGTCGCATTCTTCGTCTACATGATGTCCGATGGAACCGGAAGTGCCCTTCTCAGCTCTGAGGCGGCACAAATAACAGCAAACGCTCTCATTCGCGGGCCAGATGGAAAAATCGTGCTCAGGGAGACACCTGAATATATAAAACTGCGTAGAGAAACTCCGGATTTCTGGTTTGTTGCGCTGACGGAAAATGACGATATTGTCCAGGGTGGGCAGGTGCCCGAAGCTTTCAGCAATATGGGCCAAACGCTGAACGACGTTAGAATCTCCAATATACGCGACGCGGGAATGTCCTATTCTTATTTCGCCGTTTTGTACGTCGCGATCGTACGCCGGGTATCTGGTCCAGCTGGAGAATTTGCGATGATTGGACACGGCGGTCCGTTCAGCATGACCCTCCCGATCCTGCTATTCTCCAACATCCTTATCCTGCCGATTCTCGCTCTTGTTTCAATTGCGACGATCGCGGCAATTCCCTGGATCATCGGCCGGGAATTTCGCGCGCTCTCCGCCATTGCCCGAACGGCGGAGGCAATCGATATCGACAAACGGGGATACCGATTGCCGGATGGCAATATTCCAAGGGAGGTTCAGCCACTCGTGCATGCCGTCAACGGCGCATTGCAGCGGCTGGATGACGGCTATGAGAGGCACAAGCGATTCATTCTCGATGCAGCCCACGAGTTGCGAACCCCCGTCGCCATTCTCCAGACCCGGGTTGAGACCCTACTGGAAGGCCCGGCCCGCAGCAGAATATTGTCGGATGCCAGCCGCATTGCCGTGCTGGCCGAACAATTGCTCGATCTGCAACGACTCGGCGGGCAGAAAGCACCGCTTGTTCCGCTTGATATCGTCGCCCTGTGCAGGTCTGTTGTCGCGGATATGGCCCCGCTTGCAATTTCACAAGGTTACAATCTTTCTTTCGAGCCGGAAGAAGAGCCGATCCTCGCGCTTGCGGATTATGCCTCACTGCAGCGCGCCTTGATGAACATCGTGCAGAACGCCATCGAACATGGCGGCAGCCGGGGTACCATCACCATAAAGATCGCCTCAAACCGGGTGATCGAGATAGCCGATGAAGGCAATGGAATTCCGGAGGCGGAACGGGAGCTAGTTTTCGATGCATTTCACCGGCTGAAACCAAAGGATCACGGCACCGGCCTTGGGCTCAGTCTGGTGCAGGAAATCGTCCGTTATCACAACGGCGAGATCAGCATCAGCGACTCCTCCACCGGCGGCGCCTGCTTCCGCATCACGCTTCCCTTTTGCTGATCGCACGGCAATCAAACGAAAAGGCCTGTCGCGTCTGCAACAGGCCTTTCCATCTTTATCGATTCCGCCGGCTTAGCGCGGCAGAACCGTGGCGCCCATCAGCGCCTCATCGATTGCGCGGGCGGCCTGCCGGCCTTCGCGGATTGCCCAGACCACCAGCGACTGACCACGGCGAACGTCGCCCGCAGCCCAGAGCTTGTCGACCGACGTTCTGTAGTCCGTCTCGTTGGCGACCACATTGGTGGAACCACGCCGGTCCGTGTTGAGCGTCAACTTGCCTTCCATTTCCTTCAGCACGCTATCCGTGAAGGGACCGGAAAAACCAATGGCGATGAAGGCGAGATCGGCTTTGATAATGAACTCGGTACCGGCGATTGGCTTGCGGCGTTCATCCACCTGACAGCACTTCACACCGGTCAGAACGCCGTCTTCGCCGACGAATTCCAGTGTGGCGACCTGGAACTCGCGCACCGCGCCTTCCGCCTGCGACGAGGACGTGCGCATCTTGGTCGCCCAGAAAGGCCAAACCGCAAGCTTGTCTTCCTTTTCCGGCGGCATCGGGCGGATGTCGAGCTGTGTGACCTTCACCGCGCCCTGGCGGAACGCCGTACCCACGCAATCCGACGCCGTATCACCGCCGCCGACGACGACAACATGCTTGCCACCGGCGAGGATAGGATCGGCCGGCCAGCCGATGCTATCGATGTTTTCACGGCCAACGCGACGGTTCTGCTGCACGAGATATGGCATGGCATCGTGCACACCATGCAGCTCCGCCCCGCCGATGCCGGCTGGACGCGGGGTTTCAGAGCCGCCGCAGTAAAGAACCGCATCATGGTCGGCCAGAAGCGACTGAACGGTCACGTCGACGCCGACATTAACACCGCAATGGAAGGTGACGCCTTCGCCCTTGATCTGCTCGACGCGCCGATCAATGAAGTTCTTTTCCATCTTGAAATCAGGGATACCGTAACGAAGCAGGCCGCCGGGCTTTGATTCGCGCTCATAGACATGCACCTCGTGGCCGGCGCGGCCAAGCTGCTGTGCCGCCGCCATGCCCGAAGGGCCGGAGCCGATGATGGCGACCTTTTTGCCGGTGTGGATCGTCGCCGGCTTCGGCACGATGAAGCCCAGTTCATAAGCCTTGTCGGCGATGGCCTGCTCGACCGTCTTGATGGCGACCGGCGTGTCTTCGAGGTTCAGCGTGCAGGCTTCCTCGCAGGGTGCTGGGCAGACGCGGCCGGTGAATTCAGGGAAGTTGTTGGTGGAATGGAGGTTGCGGATCGCCTCTTCCCAGTTGTTATTGTAAACCAGATCGTTCCAGTCGGGGATCTGGTTGTGCACGGGACAGCCGGTCGGGCCATGGCAATAGGGAATGCCGCAATCCATGCAGCGCGCCGCCTGCTTCTGAACCTCGGCATCCGACATCGGAATGGTGAATTCGCGGAAATGGCGGATACGATCGGATGCAGGCTGATACTTGCCCACCTGCCGGTCGATCTCGAGAAAACCTGTAACCTTGCCCATATTTCAATTCCTTCCGCCGCTCAGCGCAGCCAATTCTCAATCTTCAATCCCGGTACGCGGGAAAATTCCTTTTCATTGTCGCTCACTAGGACGGTGCCCAAGGACAGCGCATGGGCGGCAATCAACATGTCCATATCGCCGATCGGCTGTCCGCTCCGGCTGAGACCATCTCTAACCGCAGCATAATGTAGGTCTGCCGGAGCCTCCCAAGGCAAAACCTCGAAATCCGCCAGCACCGTCTCCACCAGGTTTGCCAATCGCGCAGAACCCTTCTTGGCAACCCCATACCTAAGCTCCGCCGCCACGATCAGGCTTGTTTTGAGCTCCCCTGGAGACAGCTTGGCAACGCGCCTCGCGGCCTCACCTTCCGGATTGCGGATGAGATCCGAAATCACGTTCGTGTCGAGCAGGTAACTCATTCCGGAAGATCCAGATCAATCGGACGAAGCGGGAGATCCTCGATCTGCGGTAACTCCTTACCGATCAGCGCGGACTCCCGCAGCCATTCGACCAATTCGGCCGGGGATCTTCTCGGTCTGGCAGGATGGATCGTAATCAACCCATCCCTTTCCTGCCGAATGATAACTTCATCAACCGGAAGGTCGAAATCACTCGGTATCCGTACAGCCCGGCTTCGGCCGTTTTTGAATATCTTCGCCTTCCGCTCCTTTGGCATCGGAAACATCGTCATCTCCCGTTTTGTCATATGCTGATGTCATATCACAAAACCCGTCAGAACGTAACGGCTTACTCCGCCGCCACGCCCATGCGCATGCGCTCCATTTCCTCAAGCGCACGACGGTATTCAACCGGCATGACCTTGCGGAATTTCGGACGGAACTCGCTCCAGCGATCGAGTATATCCTTGGCACGCGACGAATTCGTGTAGTGGAAGTGGTTTGAGATCAGCTGGTAAAGGCGCTCCTCGTCATGACGCGTCATGTCCTCGGAGACGTCAACGCGTCCCTTGTGCATGAGATCGCCGCCGTGATGATGCAGCTTTTCCAGCATGTCGTCTTCTTCCGGAACCGGCTCCAGCTCCACCATGGCCATGTTGCAACGAGTGGCAAAGTCGCCCTTTTCATCGAGAACATAAGCCACGCCACCGGACATGCCGGCCGCGAAGTTACGGCCCGTTTCCCCGAGAACCACCACGATACCGCCAGTCATGTATTCGCAGCCGTGGTCGCCCACACCTTCGACAACAGCGACCGCGCCGGAGTTACGCACGGCGAAGCGCTCGCCTGCCACGCCACGGAAATAGCACTCGCCGGTAATCGCACCATAGAGAACCGTGTTGCCAACGATGATCGAGTTTTCCGCGACGATCCGGGTATTTTCCGGTGGGCGCACGATGATGCGGCCACCTGACAGGCCCTTACCGACATAGTCGTTGCCATCCCCTACGAGATCGAAGGTGATGCCGCGGGCAAGGAACGCGCCGAAGGACTGACCCGCCGTGCCGCGCAACGTCACGTGGATCGTGTCGTCCTTCAGACCCTTATGGCCCCATCGCTTTGCCAGCGCACCCGACAGCATGGCGCCGGCCGACCGGTCGACGTTCTTGATCGGCACTTCGAAAACCACAGGCTCGCGGTTTTCGAGCGATGGCTGCGACTTCTCGAGCAGCTTTCGGTCGAGAATGTCGTCGATCGGGTGCTTCTGGCGTTCGGTCCAGAAGGTCGCTTCCTTCGGAGCCTCGACCTTGTGGAAGATGCGGCTGAAATCCAGCCCCTTAGCCTTCCAGTGCGCCAGCATCTCATCCTTCTCAAGCAGTTCGGAAGCGCCGATGATCTCGTCCAGCTTGGTTACGCCAAGCGAAGCAAGGATTTCGCGCACTTCTTCGGCCACGAAGAAGAAGTAGTTGATGACGTGTTCCGGCGTGCCCTTGAAGCGCTTGCGCAGGACCGGGTCCTGAGTAGCGACGCCCACTGGGCACGTATTGAGGTGGCATTTGCGCATCATGATGCAGCCCGCCGCAATCAGCGGCGCGGTGGCAAAACCGAATTCATCCGCACCGAGCAGCGCGCCGATGATGACGTCGCGGCCGGTCTTCAGACCGCCATCCACCTGCAGGGCAACGCGCGAGCGAAGACCGTTCAGCACCAGCGTCTGCTGGGTTTCGGCAAGGCCGATTTCCCACGGAGAGCCCGCGTGCTTAAGCGACGTCAGCGGCGATGCACCGGTACCGCCATCGAAACCGGAGACGGTGATATGATCGGCGCGGGCCTTGGCCACACCGGCCGCAACCGTTCCAACGCCCACTTCCGATACCAGCTTAACCGAAACATCGGCTTCCGGATTGACGTTCTTGAGGTCGTAGATCAGCTGCGCCAGATCTTCGATCGAGTAGATATCGTGGTGCGGCGGCGGCGAGATCAGGCCGACGCCCGGGGTGGAATGACGGGTCTTGGCAACCGTCGCATCCACCTTGTGGCCAGGCAGCTGTCCGCCTTCGCCGGGCTTTGCACCCTGCGCTACCTTGATCTGCAGCATATCGGCATTGACGAGATATTCCGTCGTCACACCGAAGCGACCGGACGCGATCTGCTTGATGGCAGAGCGTTCCGGGTTTGGCTTGCCATTGAGCAGCGGCAGGTAACGGTCGGATTCTTCGCCGCCCTCACCGGTGTTGGACTTGCCGCCGATCTGGTTCATGGCAATCGCGAGCGTCGTATGCGCCTCGCGGCTGATCGAGCCGAAGGACATGGCGCCCGTCGAGAAGCGCTTGACGATGTCAGCCGCAGGCTCGACCTCATCGATGGACACAGGCTTGCGGCCGAGCGCTTCCGCCGACTTGATGTTGAACAGGCCGCGGATGGTGTTCATGCGCAGTGCCGTCTCATTCACCATGGCGGCGAATTCGCGGTAGCGATCCTGGCTGTTGCCACGAACCGCATGCTGCAGCGAAGCGACGGCATCCGGCGTCCAGGCGTGGCTTTCGCCGCGCATGCGATAAGCATATTCACCGCCAATATCGAGCGTGTTCGCGAGGATCGGGTCCTTGCCGAATGCTGCGGTATGGCGCGCCACGGTTTCCTCGGCGATCTCCGTCAGACCAACGCCCTCGATCGAGGTCGCAGTGCCGAAGAAATACTTCTCGACGAATTCCGAGGAGAGGCCGATGGCGTCGAAGATTTGCGCGCCGCAATAGGACTGGTAGGTGGAAATGCCCATTTTGGACATGACCTTGAGGATGCCTTTGCCCACCGCCTTGATGTAGCGATAGACCACTTCGTCATCGGAGACTTCCTTCGGGAAAGCGCCGTGCTTGTGCATGTCGAGCAGCGTATCGAAGGCGAGGTAGGGGTTGATCGCCTCCGCGCCATAACCGGCAAGCAGGCAGAAATGGTGGACTTCGCGCGGCTCACCGGTTTCCACGACGAGACCGACCGAGGTGCGCAGGCCCTTGCGGATCAGATGATGATGCACGGCGGCCGTCGCCAGCAGCGCCGGGATCGCAATGCGATCCGGTCCAAGCTGACGGTCGGAGAGAACGATGATGTTGTAACCGCCGCGAACAGCCGATTCCGCGCGCTCGCACAGGCGTTCGAGCATTTCAGGCATGCCCTCGGCACCGCGCTCCACATCATAGGTGAAGTCGAGCGTCTTGGTGTCGAAGCGGTCCTCCGTGTGGCCGATGGAGCGGATCTTTTCCAGGTCGCCATTGGTCAGAATCGGCTGGCGCACTTCCAGACGCTTAGCGCGGGCGGCACCTTCGTGGTCGAGAATGTTCGGCCGCGGACCAATAAAGGACACGAGGCTCATGACGAGCTCTTCGCGGATCGGATCGATCGGCGGGTTCGTCACCTGGGCGAAGTTCTGCTTGAAATAGGTGTAGAGCAGCTTCGACTTTTCCGACATGGCCGAAATCGGCGTATCGGTGCCCATGGAGCCAATGGCTTCCTGACCCGTCGTCGCCATCGGCGACATCAGAAGCTTCGTATCTTCGCTGGTGTAACCGAAGGCCTGCTGGCGGTCGAGCAGCGACACGTCGCGGCGCAACGCGCGCGGTTCAACCGGCTTCAGCTCTTCAAGAATGAGCTGCGTGCGGTCGAGCCAGGTGCGGTAAGGATGCTTCGCGGCAAGCTCGTGCTTCACTTCCTCGTCGGAAACGATCGAACCCTTTTCCATATCGATCAGCAGCATCTTGCCGGGCTGCAGACGCCACTTCTTGACAATCCGCTCCTCCGGGACCGGCAGGGTGCCTGCCTCGGATGCCATGATGATGCGGTCGTCATCGGTGACGAGGTAACGCGCCGGGCGCAGGCCATTACGGTCGAGCGTCGCGCCGATCTGCTTGCCGTCGGTAAAGGCAACGGCAGCAGGACCGTCCCACGGCTCCATCAGGGCTGCATGATATTCGTAGAATGCCTTGCGTTCGGCAGACATGGACTGGTTGCCAGCCCACGCTTCAGGGATCAGCATCATCACGGCATGGGCCATGGAATAACCGCCGCGCACGAGGAACTCGAGCGCGTTATCGAAGCAGGCCGTATCCGACTGGCCTTCATAAGAAATCGGCCAGAGCTTGGAAATGTCATCGCCGAACAATTCGGACGAAACGGAAGCCTGACGCGCCGCCATCCAATTGACGTTACCGCGCAGCGTGTTGATTTCGCCATTATGGGCGACCATGCGATAGGGGTGCGCCAGCTTCCAGGACGGAAAGGTGTTGGTCGAGAAACGCTGATGCACGAGCGCCACGGCCGATTCGAAACGCGGATCGGCCAGGTCCTTGTAATAGGCGCCAACCTGATAGGCGAGGAACATGCCCTTGTAGACGATGGTCGAGGAGGAGAGGGAAACGGGATAGAAATCCTGCGTTTCCTTGCCGCCGCCTTCGTCATAGATGCGGTTAGACAGAACCTTGCGGATCAGGAACAGCTTGCGCTCGAAATCGGCATTGGTCGCGGCGTCGCGCCCAGCACCGATGAAAACCTGAACATGGTGCGGCTCGGTGGCAGCAATATCGGGCGCCTTCGACAGCGAGGAATTATCGACCGGTACGTCACGGAAACCGAGGAACTGCTGCCCCTCTTCGCCGATCACGTCGACAATCACCTTCTTGTAGTGCTCGATGCGCGAGGGATCACGCGGCATGAAGATGTGACCGACGGCGTATTCCCCTGCCTTCGGCAAGGTCACGCCTTGGCCCGCCATCTCTTCGCGGAAGAAACGGTCCGGGATCTGCACCAGAATGCCCGCGCCATCGCCCATCAGCGGGTCGGCGCCGACAGCGCCGCGGTGGGTCAGGTTTTCGAGGATGAAGAGGCCATCCTTGACGATCTGGTGCGACTTCTGGCCCTTCATATGCGCAACGAAGCCGACGCCGCAGGCGTCATGCTCGTTGGCCGGATCGTAAAGACCCTGCTTTTCCGGCAAACCACCCGCGAAACGCGCTTTCGCAGACATGGGCGCAGCGGCGGCCACGGAGGGACAGTCGTTGGTCAGGATTGCGGCGGCGCTTGCCGCTTGCTGCTCGATTTTCATTTTTGTCCCTCCTGCAAAATCACTTGCACGGTTTCATGCGAAGATCCGGCACCTTAAGGATTTTGCTTACCGCAAAAACCATCTGGACCGGCTGGATCAAATTTAGGACAGCAAGACTGTCTCAATTCCCGGTGATTTTGGCAGAATTGGTCGCCTTTAGCAAGTGTCCGAATCCAATTAGCGGTCACCCTGGCATTCAGCGAAGTTTCGATACTGACCTATTGAGTGAAACATTGTTACCTGGAATACCTTCTTGCCATTGCTTTCATTGCCGGATTTGCCAATCGCGGTCAGAGGTCATAGAACTTTTTCTGAGCATAGCCTCACACGTCCAGACACAGACCCTCAGCCATCGGAAAGCCTTCGCAGATGTTTTTTGCTTCAGATAATTGGGCTGGCGCCCACCCGGCCGTCAATGAGCGGCTGTCTCGGGAATCGACACGTTTTGCCGCCGCCTATGGCACCAGCGAACTCGATCTCTCGATCGAAAGGCGCTTCAACGAAATCTTCGAACGCGAGGTTGCGGTGTTTTTTGTCGCGACCGGTACGGCGGCCAATTCTCTGTCGCTCGCCAGCATCGCCCGCGCCGGCGGCTTGACGTTCTGCCATTCGGAGGCGCATGTGATCGAGGATGAATGCGGCGCGCCGGATTTCTTTTCCGGCATGCGCATGGTCGCTGTTGAGGGGCCGAATGGTAAGATGTTGCCGGAAAACCTGATCGAGCGCATTGCCCGATATCCTCAGGATGCCGTTCACCACGGCCGCGCCGCCGCCATCACCATGACGCAGGCGACCGAAGCGGGCACCGTCTACACGCTCGACGAAATAGACGCCATTTCCAAGATCGCCAAGGAAAATGGCCTGCCGCTGCACATGGACGGCGCGCGGTTTGCCAATGCACTTACCGCTTTGGGTACCACGCCGGCCGAAATGACCTGGAAACGCGGCGTTGACGTGCTGTCCTTTGGCGGCACGAAGAATGGCTGCTGGTGCGCGGAAGCAATCGTCTTTTTCGATCCCTCGCTCGCGCGGGATTTCTCGTTCCTGCGCAAACGCACGGCCCAGCTGTTTTCGAAGTCACGTTTCATCGCCGCGCAGTTTGAAGCTTATTTGCAGGACGACCTCTGGCTCGGTCTTGCAAGCCACGCCAACACCATGGCCAACCGGCTGCGCGCTGGCTTTGGCTCTCTGAACAGCGCGCGTCTCGCATGGCCGACCCAGGCCAACGAGGTTTTCGCCATTCTTCCGAAAGCAGCCGCTGAAGCCGCAACTGAAAAAGGCGCGAAATTCTATGACTGGCTGGAGCCGCGTGACATGCCGGAAAAGGTCAGCAAGGACGAAGTCTTGATACGCATGGTGACGAGCTTTGCGACGACAGAAGCCGATGTGGACGAATTCCTGTCCATCTGCGCTGCCGTCTAAGACGTAGGAGGGCGTTGCTGTGCGACGCCCTCAAACCTCCTGCAACCGGTAGCCGACCCCGGTTTCCGTCAGGATATAGCGCGGCTGATCCGGAGTTTTTTCGATCTTCTGGCGTAGCTGTCGGACATAGACCCGCAGATATTGCACATCGGTCAATTCGTCCCACACATGTTCAAGCAGAAATCGGTGGGTCAGGACCTTTCCCGCGTGCTGGACAAGGACCCGCAGGATGTCATATTCCTTCGGCGAGAGTTTCACCTCCCGGCCCTCAACCTTCACAATGCGTCTCACCAGATCAACCGAAAGATCACCGGTCTGAAAAACAGGTTTCTCCCCCTGGCTTTGCAAACGATGACGCAGGGCAACCCGGATGCGGGCGACGAGTTCGTTCATGCCGAAAGGTTTGGAAACATAGTCATCGGCGCCAAGCTCCAGGGCCCGGACGATACCCGCCTCGTCCGTGCGGCTGGAAAGAATGATGACAGGCAGGGCAAGCCCCTCGCGACGCCATTTCGCAAGGAGATCGTGGCCCGACATATCCGGCAGGCCGAGGTCGAGAACGATCAGATCGGGCTGGTCCTGCTCCACCAGTTGCATGGCCACCTTCGCATTCATCGCCTCGCTCACCGCGTAATCCTGGCTCGACAGGCCCACGCGCAATAGCTTGCGAATGGGCGGTTCATCGTCGACGATCAAAATACGAACGGCGGAATTGGTCATTCCGATCTCCTTCAGCGGCCGAATGCGGCATCACCGTTTCTTATCAGCAATCGCGCCTTAATCATGGTCTATCATCGGGGCATCTGGAGGAACCGGCAGACTGACCGTAAACTGAGCGCCCGCCCGACCCGATCTGTTTTCCGCCCTTATCGAGCCGCCCATGGCCTCGATAAACCCCTTGCAGATGGAGAGGCCAAGCCCGGTTCCCGCCTGCACGTGATCCGTCTTCCGTACCCGGTAAAAACTGTCAAACACCCGCTCCAGATCGCCAGGCAAAATGCCCGGTCCGGCATCGGCGACAGCGAGGTAGATTGTTTTCCCCTGCCGCCAGCTGCGGATTTCGATTTGTGTATTTTCGGGCGCATATTTGGCGGCATTGTCGATAAGATTGAACAGCACCTGCTCGAACAGCACAGGATCGACTTTCAGCATCGGCAAGTCGGAGGGAATATCCAGAACAATTTCATGCCTCACGATAATTTTCGCCGCACGGGAAATTGCGGTGCCAACCATATCGCCGACAAAGTGCAGACCAAAATTCGGCTCCATCGCACCGGAGCCGATCCGGGTCATGTCGAGAAGGTTGGAGATGAACCGGTTGAGCCGCTCGGATTCTTCGATGATCGTCGAGAGTAGCTCCCCGCGCGCGTCCGGCGGGATATCGTCGGCGAAATCCTTCAGCGTTCCGGCCGAGCCGAGGATCGCCGCGAGCGGCGTTTTGAGATCGTGGGAAATGGAGGTCAGGAGTGCGGTCCGCAGCCGGTCGGTCTCCGCCGCTAACCTTGCCCGATCGACATCGGACACAAGTTGTATCCGCTCGATGGCGAGTGCCGCCTGATCGGCCAAGGCATCAAACAGCCGTTGCTGCTCAGGCGTCAGCAGCGGTCCGACGCGGTCATCGTCCAGCCCCACCACACCAACCGCACCGCTGCCAGTCCGCAATGGGAGATAAAGCCGTTTGGCGCCAGGCAGTGTGTCAGCCCCACGGCCCGCGGCCTTGTTATGCTCCCAGGCCCACTGCGCGGCGGCAATATCGGCATCGACAAGTGTATCATCGGGCGGGTAGCCGGCCTTGACCGCGATCGTGTTGTTTTCCGGCAGAAGCAGAATGATGCGCACCTTCAGCATCGAGGCCATCTGGAACGCTGCGGCCCAAAGGACGTCGTCCAACGTGGCCGTTACCGAAAGCTTCTTCGAAAAAAGATACAGGTCTTCGGTGGTCCTGGCCCTCGCTCGCGCGGCGGCGGCCTGTCGCTGTACCGCTGCGGTGAGGTTCGAGGCGACCAGCGCCACACCGAAATAAAACAGCAGCGCCACCACGCTTTCGGGATCGCGAACGGTGAGCGTGTAACGCGGTTCGAGAAAAAAGAAATTGAAGGAAAAAGCGCCGAGAAGGGAGGCGTATATGGCGGGTCCCAAGCCACCGCGGACGGCAGCCGCCAGCACCGCCATAAGGAAGACCAGCGCCAGATTTCGCACATCGAGCGTCTGGTCGAGAACGATGCCTGCGACAATTGCCAAACCGACGAACAGCGTACTTGTCAGATATGGCCAGAGCGAGCGGTGCAATGGCGGCGACGCCGCCTTGGCGGCCTGCGCCGGCTTTTCTGTGGACTTATCGCCGGAAATCACATGCACGCTGATATCGCCCGCATGGTCGATCAGATCATGCGTCAGCGAACGCTGGAATAGTCGCTGCCACCACGATTTTCGCGGGCGACCGATGATGATATGAGTGAAGTTATTGGCATTGGCGTAAGATAGGATCTCGCGGGTCAGATCAAGGGCCGGCAACGTCACCGTCTCGCCGCCAAGCTGCTGCGCAAGGCGCATGGTGGAAGCCAACCGATCCTTATCGGCGTCAGACATCTGCTGGGAGCGCGGTGTATCGAGGTGCAGAGCCGTCCACGGCGCCCGCAGGCGATCCGCCTGCCTTCGGGCATATCGCACCAGCCCCGGGCCGTTGCCGCCGTGATCCAGGCAAACGAGGACCCTGTCTCCCGCCGCCCAGGGGCCGGAGATGGCGTGGGACTGCATGTGGTTGAGCAATTGCTCATCCACTCGCTGCGCGGTGCGCCGCAGCGCCAGTTCGCGCAACGCCGTCAGGTTGCCGCGTGAGAAATAATTTTCGATGGCCCTGCGCGCGGTACGCGGCAGATAGACCTTGCCATCCTGCAAACGCTTGATCAGATCGTCAGGCGTAATGTCGATGATTTCGACATCGTCGGCCCGGTCGATGATGCTGTCGGGCACGGTTTCACGAACACGGATGCGGGTGATCTGCGCGACGATGTCGTTCAGGCTTTCGACATGCTGGATATTCAGCGTTGTGTAGACATCTATCCCCTGCGCCAGAATCTCCTGAACATCCATGTAGCGCTTTGGATGACGGCTGCCAGTCGCATTGGTGTGGGCCAGTTCATCGACCAGAACAAGGGAGGGCCTGCGGGCAAGGATGGCATCCAGATCCATCTCCTCCAGTACCTGTCCGCGATATTCAATACGCCTGCGCGGAACGACGGACAGCCCGTCGATCAGAGCCTCGGTGTCTTTACGACCGTGGGTTTCGACGACACCGATGATCGTGTCGACGCCGTCCGCAAGCTTCGCCCGGCCGGACATCAACATCTCATAGGTCTTGCCGACGCCGGGTGCTGCGCCCAGAAAAATCTTCAGCCGGCCTCGCGCCTCACGCCTGGCGCTCTCCAGAAGCGCATCGGGCGACGGTCGGCTCGGGATATTGCTGATATCGTCAGGCATTTAACCACCAGTGGTCGAGGCTATGGCTTGCGGACAAGCCATAGCCATTTCAATTCATGAGCCGGCTGCGTCAAGCTCCATATTCAGCGCGAGCACATTCACCACGGGCTCTCCCACGAAACCAAGCTCCGGCCCTTCGACATGACGCTCGACGATCGCCCGCAGGGCTGCCTCATCCACGCCCCTCACCTTTGCGACCCGGGGAATCTGGAAATAGGCAGCCTCTGGTGAAATATGCGGATCAAGGCCGCTGCCCGACGCCGTCACCAGATCGGCCGGAACCTCGGCCGCCGGGTTTTCAGCTTTTGCGGCCTCATAATCTTTCTTCACCCTGTCGATGAGTTTGCCGCTCGTCGGACCGAGGTTTGAGCCGGATGAAGACGCGGCATTGTAGCCATCACCCGCAGCCGACGGCCTGCCATGGAAATATTTCTCACTGGCAAAGGCCTGCCCGATCAATTGCGAACCCACAACCGCACCATTCTTTTCGATTAGGCTGCCATTTGCCTGAAAGGGGAAGATCGCCTGAGCGAGACCCGTCATGCCCAGAGGATAGGCCAGGCCGGTGATGACGGTGGTGGCGAGGATGAGCACCAGTGCGGGACGAAGCTGCTTGAACATTGTCTTTACTCCTCAGGCGAGACCGAGCGCCGTGACGGCGAGGTCGATGAGCTTGATGCCGATGAAGGGGACGATGATGCCGCCAAGCCCGTAGATCACCAGATTGCGCGACAGGAGTGCGCCTGCGCCGATCGGACGGTACTTGACACCCTTCAAGGATAGCGGGATGAGCGCGATGATGATCAGCGCGTTGAAGATGATGGCCGACAAAATGGCGCTTTGCGGCGTCGAAAGCCCCATCACGTTGAGCACGCCAAGCTGCGGATAAAGCGCCAGAAACATCGCCGGGATGATGGCGAAATATTTGGCGATATCGTTGGCAATGGAGAAGGTGGTCAAAGCACCGCGCGTCATCAGCAATTGCTTGCCGATTTCCACGATCTCGATGAGCTTGGTCGGGTCGCTGTCGAGATCGACCATGTTGCCCGCTTCACGCGCCGCCACCGTGCCGGTGTTCATGGCAACCCCGACATCTGCCTGCGCCAGCGCCGGCGCATCATTGGTGCCGTCGCCGCACATGGCCACCAGCTTGCCCTTGGCCTGTTCCTCGCGGATGAGGTCCAGCTTGTTTTCCGGTGTCGCCTGGGCGAGGAAATCATCGACACCGGCTTCCGCTGCGATGGCGGCAGCCGTCATCGGATTGTCGCCTGTAATCATCACGGTGCGGATGCCCATGCGGCGAAGCTCCGCGAAACGCTCGCGAATGCCACCCTTGACGATATCCTTCAGTTGCACGACGCCGAGCAGCTTGCCGTCGCGCACCACGGCAAGCGGTGTGCCGCCGGCCTTGGCGATGTCTTCTGCTATTGCGCGGATCGCCCGCGTAGCATCCGTTTCGGTTTTGAGGGCAAGCGCCACATTGCCATGTTGCAGAGCGCCGCCATCGACATAGGCAAGAACCGCATCAACCGCACCCTTTCGAATAGAGGCACCTTCGAAGTCCACGCCGCTCATGCGGGTCTGGGCGGTGAAGGGCACGAAGCTGGCGTGCAGCTTCTGCATGTCACGGGCACGGATACCGTATTTTTCCTTGGCCAGCACCACGATGGAGCGGCCTTCCGGGGTTTCGTCGGCGAGCGAGGCGAGCTGCGCAGCATCGGCAAGCTCCTGTTCGGAAACCCCGGGGATGGGGCGAAACTCGGTCGCCTGCCGGTTACCAAGCGTGATGGTGCCGGTCTTGTCGAGCAGCAGCGTATCGACGTCACCCGCCGCCTCGACGGCACGGCCGGACATGGCGAGCACGTTAAAGCGCACCAGGCGGTCCATGCCGGCAATGCCGATGGCCGACAGAAGCGCACCGATGGTGGTCGGAATGAGCGTCACGAACAGTGCCACCAGCACGATGATCGGGATGGAACCGCCGGCATAGGCCGCGAAACTCGGTATGGTCGCGGTGGCGAGAACGAAGATCAGCGTCATGCCCGCAAGCAGGATGTTGAGCGCGATCTCGTTCGGTGTCTTCTGGCGCTCGGCGCCTTCGACCAGCGAAATCATCCGGTCGAGGAAGGTAGAGCCGGCAGCAGCAGTGATGCGAACGCGGATCCAGTCCGACAACACCTGCGTGCCGCCGGTAACCGCTGAGCGATCGCCGCCGGATTCGCGGATGACGGGTGCGGATTCGCCCGTGATGGCGGCCTCATTGACGGAGGCGACGCCTTCGATAACCTCGCCGTCGGAGGGAATGATGTCGCCTGCCTCGACGAGTACGACATCGTTCACCTTCAGACTGGTGCCGGCCACCATCGTGTACTGGCTGCGGTCGTCACCGCTCAGCAGCTTCGCCTGGGTTTCGGTCCGGGTGCGGCGCAGCGAATCCGCCTGCGCCTTGCCGCGTCCTTCGGCAACGGCTTCCGCGAAATTGGCGAACAACACGGTGAACCAGAGCCAAAGGTTGATCTGGAACGAAAATCCGAGATTGGCGCCACCGGTGATGAGATCGCGGACAAACAGCACCGTCGTCAGCACCGACACCGACGCCACCACGAACATGACCGGGTTGCGCGCAAGCGTGCGCGGATTGAGTTTTTTGAATGCGTCGGCAATGGCCGGCACGAGAATGCGAGAATCAAGGATGCTCGCTTGTTTGGACTGGCTCATGAAGAGGCTCCAGCGTTTGAAACAGGGCGACCGATGAGGGTCGATCAGCCCGTGATAACTTCGAGCGTGACAACGGCGGCGAACAGAGCCGCCATCATCGCAAGGATGAGATTGGAGGCGCACCAGCCGCCCGGCGTGGCGCTCCCTTTAACGGGAGCGCCTTTGCGAGCGGAGACGCGGTCACGTGGGGACATGTCGTCAGTCATGGCATCACCTCAGAACAGCTGGCCTGCCGCCATGACAAGGTGTTCGGCGACGGGGCCGAGCGCGAGTGCTGGCAGGAAGGTAAGGCCGCCGACTACCAGGATGGTACCGACAAGCAGGCCAACGAAGAGCGGTCCATCTGTCGGGAAGGTGCCGGCCGAGGCCGGAACCGTCTTCTTGGCGACCAGTGAGCCGGCTATGGCCAGAGCTGGAATGATCACCAGAAAGCGCCCCATCAACATGCCAAAGCCAAGCGTAATGTTGTACCAGCTGGTATTGCCGCTAAGCCCCCCGAAAGCCGAGCCATTATTGGCGGCCGCCGACGTATAGGCGTAGAGGATTTCAGAAAAGCCGTGCGGACCCGCCGTTCCTATCGACGCCACGGCCGAAGGCAGGACGGTGGCAATGGCCGTAAAAATGAGCATGGCGAGCGGCAGGCAAAGAATGGCCAGAACCGCCATCTTCATTTCCTTGGCCTCGATCTTCTTGCCCAGATATTCCGGCGTCCGACCGACCATCAGCCCCGCCACGAAGATGGCAATGACGATGAAGAGCAGAATGCCATAGAAACCCGCGCCCACGCCACCGACGATCACTTCGCCCAGCTGCATATTGATAAGCGGGATAAGACCGCCCAGCGCCGTGAAGCTGCCATGCATGGCATTGACCGCGCCACAGGATGCCGCCGTGGTAATCACCGCAAAGAGCGACGAGAGCGCCACGCCGAAGCGGACTTCCTTGCCCTCCATGTTACCGCCGGCAAGACCAAAGCCGTGCATCAGCGGGTTTCCGGCCGCTTCCGCCCAATAGGTGACGGCAACGCCGGCGACGAACAGCACACCCATGGCGGCGAGGATTGCCCAGCCCTGACGCTGATTGCCGACCATGCGACCGAAGACATTGGTAAAGGCCGCGCCGATCGCGAAGATCGACACCATCTGGATCATGTTGGAAATGGCGTCCGGGTTCTCGAAGGGATGCGCGGAATTGGCGTTGAAGAAACCGCCGCCATTGGTGCCCAGCATCTTGATCGCCAGCTGCGACGCCACGGGGCCAACGGCAATCGTCTGCTGCGCGCCTTCCAGCGTCTGCGCCGTGACATAAGGCCCAAGCGTTTGCGGCACGCCGAGCGACACGTAAACCAGCGTCAGCACTATGCAGAGCGGCAGCAGCACATAAAGCGTGGAGCGGACCATATCCACCCAGAAATTACCGATCGCCTTGCCGGAGGCCCGCGAAAAAGCGCGGATCAGGCCAATGGCGATTGCCATGCCGGTTGCGGCGGAAACGAAGTTCTGCACTGTAAAACCGGCCATCTGGGTCAGGTAGGACATGGTGCTTTCGCCACCATAGTTCTGCCAGTTGGTATTCGTGACAAAGCTGACCGCCGTGTTAAAGGACAGCTCCGGCCCCACGGCCGGCATCGCCTGCGGATTATAGGGTAGAACCGCCTGAAAGCGCATTAGCGCATAAAGCAGGGCAAAACCGAGAAGGTTGAAGAGAAGCATAGAGAACGCGTAGGTCGTCCAGTGCTGCTCCTCACGCTCGCTTGTTCCAGCAAGCGCATAAAGTCCGCGCTCGACGGGTACGAGAACCGGCGACAGCACGGTCCGCTCGCCATTGAAGACACGCACCATATAGAAGCCGAGCGGCTTCACCAGCGCAAAGATGATCCCGCAGAAAAGCAGGACCTGAAACCATCCATTGAGGGTCATGGTATTTAACTTTCAATAGCCGCCGCTTCCCGATCAGAAGCGCTCGGGGCGAATGAGAGCGTAGGTGAGATAGGCGGCGATAAAGACCGTGACGGCGCCGCTCAGGATATAATCGAGGGTCATCGCAGCCTCCGTCTAAAGCCGGTCACAGGCGCGCGTATAGGCAAAGCAGATGGCGAAAAACACCGTCGCTGCGCCGACAAGAACAAGATCCATCATCGATGGGACTCCTTTTTATTCGAGGAGCCGGACAGGAAGAAAAGCGCCGTCATGTGGGACGTCGCTTTTCAATCTTTCTGGCTGGAAAGGGAACACCATCCCTTCCCACACAGAAGATGCACCCGAACCGCATAAAGGTTCGAGACGGCCGCAAAGGGAATAAAATAGGAATCCTATAGGAATTTTCGAAGCCGGCCGGAGCGAGCAACGGGTCACGTCTTCACGAAAGAGCGGTCACGCGAAAGCGGAAACAATGTCCTCTGGCGCACTTTCGCTTGCCAGCAACGCCGCGAGCAGAATACGGGCCTGTCCCGGCCGAAGCGTGGACGAATGCACGGCACCCGCCGCGACGAGATCGTGGCCGCCGCCGCCGCCGCCATAACTCGCGACCAGCAGGCCTTCAGGGACACGGCTGGAAACCACGACCGGAACACTGCGATCTGCGCAGCGCTTCACCGCTTCAGCAATAAGCGGATTGGCGTTGCCGGAACCGAGGGCGGCGAGAACGATGCCCTTTGCGCCGGCCTGTAGGCTCGCATCGATGTGGGTGGCGTCACAGCCGGGATGGATGGCGACAATATCGACGCGTTGGCTGGCAACGGAGGCGGTAAGATGGAGCGCCCCATCGGTAACCAGCGGCCGGGCGGAGCGGAAGGCGTCCGCAGCGTCAGCGCTCAACTTATAAAGTCCCCACGCCGGCAACGAGCGACCACCAAAAGAAAGAAGCACACCCTTCGTGGCGTTCTGTTCATCGAGCGCCATCTCTATGGCGCGGCCGAGGTTCGCCGGTCCGTCGGCCTCATCATGGTCTGCGGTAAACTGCGCGCCGGTGAAGACGACAGGCTTGGTGAGGACATGTTGCAGATGCACAAGCAGGGACGTTTCCTCCATGGCATCGGTTCCATGCAGAACGACGACACCCGCCACGGCGGGATCATCAAGTTCGGCACCGACCGCATCGCTGATGCACTGCATGTCGGTCAGTGTCAGGCTGGAAGAATCCTTTGCCATCAGATCGATCGGCTTCAGCCGGGCGTTGACCTGCGGCACAAGCGCCAGCAGATCGTCACCGGAGAGGCTGGGCGTGCTGGCGCCATCGGCGCCTCGCCTGCTCGCAATGGTGCCACCGGTGGCGATGACCGCCACCAGTGGAATTGATCCCTGCCCGATCAATGCGACGCTCCTGTGCCTGGCTGTTCGCCTGCAAGACGGTGGATGCGATCCCGCAGCAGGTACCAGCCGATCACCAGTGCTGGAATGATGACAATCAGCGAGGCGATGGTCCAGGAGCCGACAGGATAATCAAACGCCATCAGCACAAGGACGCCGAACAGGAAGATGAGCGTGAGGATGCCGGTATAGGGAGCGCCGAACATGCGGAAATCCGGACGCGCAAGCTCGCCACGCTGCGACAGTTGCCAGAGCTTCAGCTGGCAAAGCACGATGACGGCCCAGGCGCAGATGATGCCGAGCGCCGACAGGTTGAGTGCGATTTCAAACGCGGCAGAGGGAACAACGGCGTTGAGCGCGACGCCGAATACGGTAACGACAGCGGTCACCGCGATGCCACCATAGGGCACGCCATTCTTGTTCATCTTGGCCAGCGCTGCCGGCGCCGAGCCGGAAACCGCCATGGAGTGGAGGATGCGACCGGTGGAATAGAGCCCGGCATTGAGCGAGGAGAGAACCGCAGTCAGAACAACAAGGTTCATGATGACGTCTGCGCCCTGCACGCCGATGGAGCCGAAGAAGGTCACGAACGGGCTCTCACCGGCCTTGTAGGCGGTGTAGGGCAGGAGCAGCGTGAACAACAGCACCGAACCGACGTAAAACACGACGAGGCGCAGGACGACGGCGCGGATGGCGCGTGGCATGACCTTGCGCGGGTCCTCGGTTTCGCCTGCTGCCGTACCGATCAACTCGATCGAGGCATAGGCAAAGACCACGCCCTGGATGATGACGAAGGCTGGAAGAATGCCATTCGGGAAGAAGCCGCCATTGTCAGTAATGAGGCTGAAGCCGGTAACGTGGCCTTCGATAGGCGTGCCAAAAATGACGAAATAAACGCCGACGACGAGGAAGATCGCGAGCGCCAGCACCTTGATCAGGCTGAACCAGAACTCCAGTTCCCCGAACACCTTCACCGACAGCATGTTCATCGCCAGCACGACGACCAGCGCCGTCATCGCGAATACCCACTGATCGATGCCGGCAAGCCACGGGACATATTGCTTGAAGAAATTCATGTAGAGCGCGACGGCGGTGACATCGGCCACCGAGGTCATGGCCCAATTCAGCCAATACATCCAGCCGGCCGCAAAGGCCATCTTCTCGCCGTAGAACTCGCGTGCATAGGACACAAAGGAGCCGGAGCTCGGGCGGTGCATGATAAGCTCGCCAAGCGCACGCAGCACCAGAAACGCGAAAAAGCCGCAGAGCGCATAAACGAAAACCAGCGCCGGACCGGCCTGTGCGAGACGTCCACCCGCGCCCAGAAAGAGGCCCGTTCCGATGGCGCCGCCGATGGCGATCATCTGGATCTGGCGCGGCTTCAGGGCTTTATGGTAACCGAGGTCCTCTTCAACGAAGACCTCACGTTCGGCGGGCGCCGTTTTTCCAGAATGCATGGATTTATCCTCCCGATAAAATGCTTGTAATCGGCAATAAGCCGGAAATCAAAGTGGAACTGGCGTCGTCCCCAATGCTGGAAATGCGGCCAGCGAATGCGTGCAATCAGTAAAGCTGCATGACAGATTTTTGACCTCATAATTGCATGTCATGGCTTTCGTCAAGAGCGACGGACGATGTTGACCTTCCCCCTCCCTGGGAATATGGTGGATTAATCTGTATGACAGCTTTACAGATTTTGCAACGCTTAAGCCAGTGGAGGACATTGTGAGCGTGACGCGCAAGGAGCATGATTTGCTCGGGTCGAAAGAAATTCCTGCAGAAGTCTATTGGGGCGTGCACACGGCGCGTGCCGTGGAAAACTTCAAGATCACCGGGGTAACCATTGGCCACAATCCTTATCTCGTCAGGGGACTGGCCTATGTGAAAGAGGCGGCCGCACGCGCAAATCACGAACTAGGCCTGCTGGACAAGGAGCGCATGGAAGCGATCGCCGAAGCCTGCCGCGAAATTCGCGCGGGCGCTCTTCACGAGCAATTCGTTGTGGATGAAATCCAGGGCGGCGCCGGCACCTCCACCAACATGAACGCCAATGAGGTCATCGCCAACCGCGCACTCGAACTGCTTGGGCACGAGAAGGGCGATTATACTCATCTGCATCCAAACGATCACGTCAATCTCAGTCAGTCCACCAACGATGCCTATCCGACAGCCGTCAATGTCGGCCTGATCGAGTCGATCGACGACCTCGCCGCCTCGATGGGCGTGCTGAAGGAGGCGTTCGACCGCAAGGCGCAGGAATTTGCCGGCTTCATCAAGATCGGCCGGACCCAATTGCAGGACGCCGTGCCGATGACGCTCGGACAGGAATTCCGCACCTTCGTTGTGATGCTGGGAGAGGATCAGGCACGCCTCATCGAATCGGCAGCCCTTCTACACGAGATCAATCTTGGCGCCACGGCCATCGGTACGGGCCTCAACGCACCGCGCGGTTATGCCGAGCTTGCCTGCCGACATCTGGCGGAACTGACCGGGCGGCCGCTGGTGACGGCTGCCGACCTCATCGAAGCCACCCAGGACCCCGGCGCCTTCGTGCACCTTTCCGGCGTGCTGAAACGCGTCGCGGTCAAGCTCTCCAAAACCTGCAACGACCTTCGCCTGCTTTCGTCAGGCCCGCGCGCCGGGATTGGCGAAATCACCCTTCCCTCCGTTCAGGCGGGCTCCAGCATCATGCCGGGCAAGATCAATCCGGTCATTCCCGAAGTGGTGAACCAGGTGGCCTATGCCGTCATCGGCAACGACATCACCATCACGATGGCGGCGGAAGCGGGACAGCTGCAACTGAATGCTTTTGAACCCATCATGGTGCGCGCGCTATCCCAGAGCATCAGCCAACTCAGCGCCGCCTGCCGTACGCTGGCAGAAAAATGCGTAGACGGCATTGTCGCCAATCCGGCAATCATGGCGCAGCGCGTGGAGGAATCGATCGGTCTCGCCACGGCGCTCAACCCGCTGATCGGTTATTATGCGGCAACCGATGTCGCCAAGGAGGCCCTTGCGAGTGGTCGCACCGTGCCGCAGGTGGTTCTGGAGCGTGGCTATCTCACGGAGGCGCAGTTGCAGCAGGCGCTGAGCCCGCGACACCTTGCCAACCTGCCAACGCTGGTCACGGCTGGCGAAGCCGATCTTCGCCAATGATGGTGGTCACAACCTGCTTCACCTGACCAAGGTGGAGTTCCATTGCCTCCCGCGCCTCGGGCGCTGAACCCCGCCGGATTGCCTCGACAATCCGGCGGTGCTCGAAATTCGAAGCGACGCGGCGACCGGCCATCAGGTTCACCATTCCCGATTGTTGGGCGACGGCTTCGCGGGCATCCGACACCACCTTCGCAAAGAGACGGTTGGCAGAGGCTTCCGCGATGGCACAGTGAAACTGGCCGTCCAGCAGCACCCAGGGATGCGGCCTCTCCTCGGTTTCCATGCGGCTACAGAGATCGAGCAAGACCTGCAATTGCGCATCCGTGCGCCTCAAGGCCGCCCAACCTGCCGCCGGGACTTCGATGAACGGGCGCGCTTCAATGAGATCGCGCGCGGAATAAGCGCCGTAATTCAATTCCGAGGGTGGCGCCAGCGTCATGACGTAGGTGCCGCTGCCGGTGCGCGTTTGCGTCAGGCCCAGCGTCTGGAGAGATCGCAATGCCTCACGGATGATCGGACGGCTGACGCCATAGCGCGTTGCGAGATGGGCTTCCGAGGGCAGGCGCGTGCCGACCCCAAGCTGGCCAGACGTGATGGCGGAACGGATATCTTCGAAGACCGCTTCTGCGGCGTTCTTGCGGTTGATCGGCTGCGCGTCTGCAAGCCAATCCGTCAATCCGCCCATATAAACATCCTCCACATTCTCGATATGTCCGCACCATTACGCCAGCGAGACGGTCCAAACGGGAAAGGTCGGCTGCCGCTCTCGCTGCTAAGCCGACCTTCCTATCATTATCCGGCCTGCCGGAACAACGAGGGTTGATATTTTTGTTGGGGCGAGCGCCGGTGCATCACCGCCCCCAAACCAGAGGCGAAATTATGCCGTGACTTTAGATGCCTCCGGTTTGTCATCTTCACGCGGGATCCGGAACCACGCGACATAGAGCGCCGGAAGGAAGAGCAGCGTCAGCGCCGTGCCCACCACAATGCCGCCCATCATCGCATAGGCCATCGGCCCCCAGAAGATTTCCCGTGATATGGGAATGAGCGCAAGCGTTGCCGCTGCAGCCGTCAACATGATTGGCCGCATGCGATGCTCGGTCGCTTCGATGACGGCATGCCATGCCGAGACGCCCTCGCTCCTCAAATGCTCGATCTGCACCACTAGAATGACCGAGTTGCGAATGAGGATGCCGATCAACGCCAGGACCCCGAGAATGGCAACGAAGCCCATCGGCGCATTGGAGACGAGCAACGCCACCACAACGCCGATCAATGCCGTGGGCGCGACGGCGAAGACGAGGAACAGGCGGCTGAAGCTCTGAAGCTGAACCATCAGGATTGTCGCCATTGCAAACAGCATCAAAGGCACCACGGCAACGATCGGAGCCTGCGAATCCGCGCTGGACTCTACAGAGCCGCCGATTTCGAGCTTGTAACCGACAGGAAGTGTCTTTTCGAACGCCTCGAGCTTTGGCTTCAACTGTTCCACGATCGTGGCGGGTTGTGTCGGGCCGATAATGGCTGCCTTGACGGTAACGGTCGGAATCCTGTCGCGACGCCAGATTGTCGGTTGCTCCAGCTCATAGCGGAAGTTTGCAATTGCGGAGAGTGGTACTGCCTTTCCATTGGTCGCCGGCAGCTGCAAGTTCTGCAACGTCTCGATCGAACCGCGCTCCGCCAGCTGCGCGCGCGCCACGACGTTCACGAGATAGATGTCATCCCTGACCTGGGTGACGGTGGAGCCCTCGACAATGCTGTTCATGGCATTGGCGATATCTTCCGACGAGACGCCGAGCTGGCGGGCCTTGTCCTGAATGACATCCACCTTCACCACACGCGTCGGCTCGTTCCAATCCATCACGAGGTTGGAAAGCAACTGGTGGTCTCCGACGATGCCGGACAATTGCTGGCCAAGTTCGCGGACCTTCTGAATATCAGGACCGCTCAGCCGATATTGAACCGGTTTCCCGACGGGGGGGCCGATATCAAGCAATTTCACGAAGGCATCCGTACCGGCAAATGTTCGGTTGAGATACTCCTGCAGGTCCGCGCGGACCTTGTCGCGCACATCCAACCCCTTGGTAACAATCACCGTCTGACCGAAGGTCACGTCAGGGGTCTGAACGTCGAAGGACAAGATAAAGCGCGGGGCGCCTTCGCCGACATAGGTTGTCCAATGGTCGACATCAGGATTGTTGGCGAGCATGTCCTGCTCGAACTGCGCCATCTGGCGGTTGGTTTCCGCAATCGAACTGTTCTGCGGCAGGTTCCAGTCGACGATCAGTTCGACGCGGTCGGATGAGGGGAAGAACTGCTGCTGGACCAAACTCATGCCCACGATGGAAAGACCAAACAGTGCGATGGTCATGATGATCGTGACCCAGCGCCAGCGCAGCGCCCTGCCAAGAAGCCATGAAAAAGCAGCAGCGAAGCGACCTTTCTTTTCATGGTGGGATTTCATTGTTTTCGGAAGGATTGTCACGCCGAGAAGCGGCGTGAAGAGAACTGCGACGATCCACGACACGATGAGCGAAACGGCAATCACCACAAACAGCGTGAAGGTAAATTCACCCGCGGCGCTATTGTTGAGGCCGACGGGAATAAAGCCCGCGACAGTGACCAGCGTTCCCGTCAGCATCGGAAAAGCGGTCGACGTGTAAACGTAGGTTGCGGCTTTCCTGAGATCGTCTCCGACCTCCAGCCGCGCCACCATCATCTCGACGGCGATCATCGCGTCATCAACAAGCAGACCAAGCGCGATGATGAGTGCACCAAGCGAAATACGTTGCAGCGAAATGCCCGTGTATTCCATGTATACGAAGGTAATGGCAAGCACGAGTGGAATGGAGACGGCAACCACCATGCCGGCCCTGAGGCCAAGGCTGATAAAGCTGATGACGAGGACGATGGCGATGGCTTCAAAGAGCGCCGAGGTGAAGCCGGAGACCGCTTCATCGACCACGGCCGGCTGATCGGACACGCGGTGCACGTCGACACCAACAGGCAAATCCGAAACGACGCGCTTCATTTGCGCATCCAGGGCTTCCCCGAAATGGAGAAGGTTCGCGCCGGTCTTCATGCCGATAGCAAGGCCGATTGCCGGCTGGCCGTTGAAGCGGAACAGCGAGGATGGCGGGTCGACATAACCACGCCGGATCGTCGCCACTTCCGTCAGCGGGAAGAAGCGGTTGTTGACGCGCAGATTGATGGAGCGAAGGCTTTCCTCGGAGGTGAATTGCCCGCTCACCCGCAACGCCACACGCTCAGGCCCGGCATTGACGAAGCCGGATTGCGTGACCGCGTTCTGGGATTGCAGCGTGTTGATGATCGACTGCTGGTCGATGCCGAGCGCCGCGATCTGCCGCGTGGAAAACTCCAGATAAATCGCCTCGTCCTGCGCGCCAATGACATCGACCTTACCGATATTGTCGACCGTCAGCACCTTGGCACGGGCATCCTCTACCAGATCACGCAATTGGCGCTGGCTGAGACCGTCGCTGGTGAAGGCATAGATATTGCCATAGACATCGCCGAAACGGTCGTTGAAAAACGGGCCGACCACGCCAGAGGGAAATTCACCCTTGATGTCGCCGATCATATTGCGGACACGCACCCAGGTCGGCTCGACATTACGCGCCTTGGTTTCCGGCACCAACTCCACAAAGATCGTCGTGCGTCCAGCCATCGTCTGGCTGCGCACATAGTCGAGATTGTCGAGTTCCTCGAGCTTCTTCTCGATTCTGTCGGTGACCTGCTTGGCCACCTCCTCCGCGGAAGCGCCGGGCCATTGCGCGCTGATCACCATGGTTTTGATGGTGAAGTTTGGATCTTCCTCGCGGCCTAGGTTGAGGTAGGAGAAAACGCCGGCGAGAACGAAGACCAGCATGAAATACCAGACAAGCGAACGGTGTTCGAGCGCCCAGTCGGAAAGGTTGAATTTCTTCACTGACGGACCTCCTGATCGATCCTGATGGCCTGTCCATCCTTGAGTTTGTGGACACCGGCGCTGGCGACGCGCTCGCCCGGCTTGATGCCGCCGGTGACGCGCACGCTTCCACTCTCTGCGGGATCGCCCTCAATCGTGACGGGCCTGAACGTCACTGTTGCCGTATCGACATTGACGATCCAGACGCCCCAGCCGTTGTCGGTTTTCAAAAGGGACGATGAGGGCAGCATGATGCGGGGTTCGGATGCAACAACGACGGAGGCCGTGACCACGGAGCCCAAGCGGAAGGCTGATGGTGCATCCTGAAGGCTGATCTTCGTGCGGCGTGTCCTTGTCGCCGTTTCGGCTTCCGGCGCAATTTCGCGCACGACACCGGTGGTGCGAATTTTTGGATCAAGTTGCAGGGCGACATCGAAGACGGAGCCGATCTCCAGTCGCTGGGCTGCAAATTGTGGAACGTCGACCACCACATCGCGCACCTCCGGGCGGGCGATGGTCACGACAGTCTGACCGGCGGAGACGACCTGGCCAATCTCACCTGCCGTTGCCGTGACCACGCCGTCGAATTCAGCACGCAATTGCGCATAACCCAGCTGTTCCTCGGCCTTATCGAGATTGGCCCGGGCCTTAGCGACGGCGGCATCGGCAGTGCGGGTCGCCTGTTCGGCTTCTTCCAGCGCCGCTTCCGTGCCGCTTCGGGCCTCGGCCAGCACGCGCTGGCGCTGTTCTGTCGTGACCGCATTGGCGAGTTGCGCTTCCGTATTGGAAAGATCGGATTGAGCACTCTTCACTGCAAGCTCAAGGGCAAGCGGATCGATCGAGGCCACGACATCGCCTTTCTTGACCAGATCGGCGACATCGACGTTGCGGGCGATGATGCGCCCCAGAACACGGAAACCGAGATTTGTCTGGATGCGCGGTTCAACCGTACCGGTCAGCCGCAGCGCATCCGCTGGCTTCTCTTCCACGACCACGGAAAGTACCGGACGCGGTGGCTCAGCGGCGGCTTCCTGCTGTTCCTGGCAGGAGGAAACGGCAATTACCACGGCTCCCAACAACAAGCTTTTGTATATCCTGAACATTATTGTGCTTGCCCCTTTTCATAGGCGACCTTTTCACCGGCGCGGAGGAACTTGGTCCCAACGGTGACGACGAGATCGCCGGGATTAAGCCCCTCAGCGACGACAAACTGGCCGGTCTCGTAATCGGCGACCTCAACACGCCGCATATCGACCTCCTGTGACCGCGGGCCGACCACCCAGACGGCTGGAGAACCCTCTTGCGACGTCATCGCAGACCATGGCAGCTCGATCGCGTCGACCTGTTTGAAGCGGAAATGACCGGAGACGGGAGCACCGAGCGGCATAGTCATGTCACCATTCAGCCCGACCTTGACCCGTATCGTGCCATTGTCGGGATCGATCGTCGGCGAAATCTCCCGCACCGGCGCCGCAATCGTGCGGGCAGGATCCGAGAGAAGACTGACATCGACGAGATTGTTGATATCGCGCTCTAGGAACAGGGATTCATAGACATCGAAAACCGCATCGCGCGGCCCGTCATGCGCCAGCGTGAAGACGAGCTGGGCTGCCTGCGCCACCTGACCCACTTCGACGTTGCGCGCCGTAATCACACCGTCCGCATCGGCTCGAAGCTCAGTATATGACAGCGCATCCCGCGCCGTATCCAACTGCGCCTGTGCAGATCTGACGGCACCCTGCGCCGTGAGCAGAGTTTCCTGGGCCTTGTCCACCGCCGAACGCGATGTCACCTGCGTCTTGAAGAGGCTTTGCTGCCGATCGAAAGCCAATTGAGCCTGCGTCTGCTGCGCCTCGGCAGATTGGAGGTTGGCAAGCGCGACGTCGAGATCAGCCTTTTGTTCCTCAGGATCGATACGGGCCAGCAACTGCCCTGTTTTGACCCTGGTACCGACATCCACAAGCCGCTCGATTATCTTGCCACTGACCCGGAAAGACAGATCCGTCTGAACCCGCGCCCTCACTTCGCCCGTGATAAGGCTGCCGCGATCCACGGGCTTCTTTTCAGCCACAACCACGTCCACCGTGCGCAGTGGTTTTTTGGCAGGCGGCTCTTCGTTGCTGCAGGCCGAGAGGGCGAAAATGCCGCCGAGCGCCGCCGCGATGAGAATGGTTTTCATGGTGACCTCTTGATCTTCGCATCGTCCTATAATATTTGACTAACCGAATAGTCAATGAAATTCTTGTGCCGTAGATCGGTTGTCTGCACACCATTAAACCGGACCTCCGAAGGACTCTCCTGTTCGCCCCGCACACGCCCGCGAGTGCGTCAGCACCCTTCCTTAATGGCGTAGAATGAGCAGCTTGGCAAAAAGCCATTCCGGTTTTTGCGCCGGTGCTGTAGGCACTGATCTCTCATTTCCGCCAATGCGACGGACAGAAGGGCACGCGCCAAAACATAGGAATCCCCGGCCATGGCAAAAGCAAAACTGACACGCGCTGAACAGAAGATACAACGTCCGTTGCAAATTCTCGATGCCGCATTCGAGGAATTCACCAAAACAGGATTTGCCGCCACGCGGGTGGAGGACATCGCTGAACGCGTGGGTGTCACGAAAGGAACTGTCTACGTCTATTTCGAAACGAAGGAGGCACTCTTCGAGGCCATGGTTCGGCATTCGTCTCAGCCATTCCAGCAGGCCTTCAACGCCTACTCACAAACTTCCGATGACCCTGTCGAAGCGCTTCGACTGCTCTTGGAATTTCTGTTCGACGCGCTTGTCGACAACAAGAAAATGCGGGAGCTTTTCCGCCTGATCCTCGCCGAGGGAGCGAAATTTCCGGACCTCATCGACCAGCATCATGATACGATGATGGAGCCGGTTTTCCAGCGCATCAACGCCATCCTGGAGGATGGCGTGGCTAAAAAAAGATTCAGGGCCAATCCGCCCGAACTCTGCAAGGTCGTGGCGTCGCCTATGGTCGGGACTTTGGTCTTTCGGCTGATTTTTAACGACCGGCGTAGCCTGGACAGGCAGGCGGTTCTTAATATTCACCTTGAATTGATCATGCGCGGGTTGCTCGCATAGGTCTTGCCTGGTCAAGGCAATTCACGAACCGATCAGCGCTTCACAGCATGCGATAGCGCCGGTTAAAATACATCAACGCTTCGTCGCCATCGTTGATCTTCATATCAACGACATCACAGATCAGAATATCATGTGTGCCGCCGTCATGGGCCTCGCGGATACGGCAATCGAAAGAGACAAGCGCGTCCTCGAGAACCGGCGCGCCGGTTTCAAGCAAGCCCCAGCTGCCAGCAGCAAAACGTTCCTCCGCCGGCGTCTTGCCGCCGAAAAGCGTGCTCAGCAACTCGTGATGCGCAGCAAGCGTATTGACGCAGACTACCGCGTTAGCTTTTACCACCTTATAAGCGGATGAATTGCGGTTGAGGCAGACGAGAAGCGTTGGCGGATTGTCGGAGACGCTGCAAACGGCAGTCGCGGCGAATCCGGCCCGGCCTGCAGCCCCGTCAGTGGTCACGATATTGACCGCCGCACCAAGCCGCGCCATCGCATTTCTGTAATCCTGGCTGCGCTGCTCTGCAGTCTTCGTCTCCATACCCGCTTCCCTTTCAAGAGACATCATCTGCATCTAACCCATCCTTTCTTAACAGCCTATCAAGCCAGCACGCAGGCATCGTCAAAGGCAAGACGCGGCAGACGCCCGAAAAGCTTCGACGGATCGCCATGGCCAAGATTGATCAGGAAATTGGATTTCCACGTCGTGCCGGCAAAAAACGCCGCATCCACCTTGCCCTTGTCGAAACCGGACATGGCACCAGTGTCCAGCCCCAACGCGCGGGCGGCGAGGATCAGATATCCGGCCTGAAGCGTTGCGTTGCGAAAGGCTGTTTCTTCGGACACCGCAGGGCTGGAGGTAAACCAGGAACGCGCATCCGCATGGGGAAACAGCTCCGGCAGCTTTTCATAAAATTCGCTATCTATCGCTGCGATGACGGTCACGGGAGCCGCCATCGTCTTTTCGAGATTGCCGGAAGACAGTGCCGGCCGCAGCTTTTCCTTCGCTGCGGCGCTACGCACGAAAACGAAACGCGCGGGCGAGCAATTGGCCGACGTTGGTCCCATCTTAACGAGGTCGTAAAGTGCTTTCAGCGTTTCATCGCTGACCGGATCGTCCGTCCAGCCATTGTGGGTGCGCGCTTCGGTAAAAAGTGCTGCGAGTGCTGCATCATCGAGTGCTTTCGTCATCGTGCTTTAAAATCCTGTCAGATTGTCGCGTCGGCGGGCAGAAGGAACTGCAGCAGCCGCGTGTTGAAAAGGTCGGGCTCGGTAATATTGACCGCGTGAGCCCCGAAATCGAAAAGGCAAAGCTCGCTTTGCGGCAAACCGTCGGCAAGACGCAACGAGCGGGTATAGGGCACCAGAAGATCGTCCTTCGTCGCCACCACCAGCACCGAACTGCCTATCTCGCCAAGCCGTGTGTCCACATCGAAGGCCCGCAGCGCGGCGATACGCCGGAGCACATTCTCCTTGCCCTGAAAATGCGCGACGCCATGCGCATCGTCCCGCGCCAGCCGCTCCTGATTGTCCGACATCCACTTCGCTGGATAAAGGAACAGCGGCTGAGCTTTGACAAAAGCCTCGACACCGGATTTCTCCAAAAGCTCGATCCGCACGTCAAAGCAGCGCCCGGAATGCGGATCGGCCTTGCTCCACGCGTTGATCAGCACCAGCCTGTCGATAAGGCCGGGCCGCCGCAGCGCAATATCGAGGCCGATCAGCCCACCGAGGGCATGGCCCATGAAGTGGAATTTTTCGAGGTTCAGGGCCGAGACGATCTCCAGCACATCATCTGCCATGGCGGAAATGCCGCCATCCTCCGGCACCTCGCCGCCCGTCCTGCCGGTGCTGCGATGATCATAGGTGACGACCCGGAAATGGCCGGAAAGAGCCTCGATCTGCGGTACCCAATAGGCACCCGATCCGCCAAGGCCCGAAGACAGCAGGATAGTGGTTGCCTCGGCGTCGGTGCGACCATGAACCTCGAAATGCATCATCTGCCTTTTCGCCTATTTGCCGATATGCGCGACGGTGGCGATTTCCACCAGCGCATCGGGCTTCACGAGGCCGCACTGGATGCAATAGCGCGCTGGCTTGTCGCCGGGGAAATATTCGGCATAGACCGTGTTGACGGCCTGATAATTCGCCCAGTCGGTGATGAAGATATGGTTCATCGTCACGTCGTCCATCGTGCCGCCGGCGGTTTCGATGACCAACTTGATGGTTTCCAGAACATGGCGTGTCTGGGCGCTGGCATCGCCCACATGCACGACATTGTTGTCCTTGTCGAAGGGCAGCGTGCCGGACACGTAAACCACGCCATCGGCAAGTGTTCCCGGCGAAAAGGGAGCGATGGGCTTGCTGGTGCCAACAGGTACGACGATCTTTTTCGGCATTTCGTTCTCCTCTTATGTTGAAATCAAGCGCTGACGGGTGCGGCCTGCGAAATGACGCCGCAGAAATCATTGACGGTGGCGACCCAGCCGAAAAATTTCTCGACATTATAGACCGTCGCCTGCTGGATATAGTCCGGCCCCAGATGATGCGTGGCATCCTCCAGCATCACCCCGAAATATTCGAGGTGGAAGGCATCACGCAGCGAGCTTTCCACACAGACATTGGTGGCGATGCCGACGAAGACCAGATTGCGGATGCCACGCGCGCGCAGCACGCTATCCATATTGGTGTTGAAGAAACCGCTGTAACGCGTTTTCGGTACGAGAATATCGCCGGGCTGCGGTTGCAGCTCATCGACAATGGCGTAGTCCCATGTGCCCTTCGCCAGCAGCTGGCCCTGCAGTTCCGGCCTTTTGCGCATGGTCTTCAGCGCATTGGACTTGTGCCAGTTGGGCGAACCCGGCCCGCCCGCCTCGACATAGTCCTTGTCCCAGCCATTCTGGAAGTAGATGACCTGAACGCCTGCCGCCCGCGCCGCATCCAAAGTCTTCTTGATGTTGGCGATGGTCCCCTTCGCCCCTGATATATCGAAACCGGCAAGATCGACGTAACCGCCCTCGGTCGAGTAGGCGTTCTGCATATCGACCACAACAACGGCGGTCTCGCTGGGTTTCAGTGTAATCGGCTCCGGCCTTGCAGGCAGCGTGACGCTTTCCGAGCGACTTTCCGGGCCCTTGTAACCCGCCACGACGGCTTCGCTCATTCCGCTGCCTCCAGTGCCGCTTGAACATGCGCGCGGCTCTTCATCAGCGGCTGCACATATTTGCCGAATTTCTCGACCCCTTCGAGGAAGTCATCGAAGGTCAGCATTACGCCGCCCGTTCCCGGCACCTCGCTCATTTCATCCAGCATTGCCGCCACTTCCTCATAGGAGCCGATCAAGGTTCCCATATTGATATTGACCGCAGAAACGGGGTTGGACATGTGCCGTACATTGGTGTCGGAGCCGGATTTGGTATCGACGGCGCTCTGCAGACCAAGCCATTTGATCGCGTCCTGATCCGCGCCAGCCTTGTAATGCTCCCACTTCGCCCAGGCATCCTCGGATTTTTCCTCGGCGAGCACCATCGTCAGCACAACGGATTTAACCTCGCGGCCGCTCTTTTCCGTTGCCGCCAGCAGGCGCTCATTGGTGGGCGCAAAGGCCTTCGGCGTATTGACGCCCACGCCAAAGCAGAAGCTGTAATCCGCGAATTTGGCCGAGAACGCCATGCCGGAATTGGAAGAACCGGCGCAGATGAGCTTCACATCACCCTGCGGCACCGGCTTCATGCGGCAATCGTCCATCTGGAAGAACTTGCCCTTGAAATCCGACTGCCCTTCCGTCAGCAGCTCTTTCAGCACAGTCGTATATTCGCCGAGATATTCGTAACGATCGCCGAAATAATCGTCACCCGGCCAGAGGCCCATCTGGCTATATTCCGGCCGCTGCCAGCCGGTGATCAGGTTGATGCCGAAACGGCCACCGGAAATGGAATCGATCGTGGTTGCCATGCGCGCAACGATGGCTGGCGGCATGACCAGCGTGGCGGCGGTGCCGAACAGCTTGATCTTGGAGGTGACGGCGGCCAGCCCCGCCATCAGCGTGAAGGATTCCAGATTGTAATCCCAGAACTCGGTCTTGCCGCCGAAGCCACGCAGCTTGATCATCGACAGCGCAAAGTCGAAACCATATTGCTCGGCCTTCAGCGTGATCGCTTTGTTGAGATCGAAGCTCGGCTTGTATTGCGGCGCGTTTTCGGAAAGAAGCCATCCATTGTTCCCGATCGGGATAAAAACACCAACTTCCATTTTACTGTTCCCTTTTTGACGTCAGGTGTCTCCTGACTTGACAAAAGAGTAGCAGGTTCTGTGCCAGACCAAATAAAATAATTTTATCAAATGGATAAAATTTTGGGCCGCGCAGAGCATTGATCAAAAGACAAAATTTTTATCATTTGGTAAAAATATTTGCCTGTTTATTCGGCAGAAATGAATGGAAAAAGTGGAGGATGGAAGCCTGCGGCAATGGATCTGAAAGGCTGGCTAGGCGTAGTTCGCCCTCTTCGTCATCCTCGGGCTTGTCCCGAGGATTTAACCATGCCGCGTAAAATCAATCGGTTGCAGACAACAGGGAGGATGAAGGCGGCGGGTTTTCGCGATTGCGATCCATCACGTTAGCTCTCTGGAAGCTATGCCAAAACCTCAACCCATCCGCTGCTGCGCATAGGCATGCACTGCCCGGAATGCCGCCTCGGCACCCGCGATAACCCGCTCTTCCTCTTCAACGGTCAGCGAAATGTCATCCAGTGCGGCAGTGAAAGTGCGCCAGTGCAGGCCGCGTCCTTCCGGTGCGCCGGCCAGATGCCGCGCACCGAATTCTTCACCAAGGCCGAGCTTGGCAGCGTCTTTCAGCAGGAACGCGGCACCGAGATTGGAGCCCTCCACGACATAGAGCCAGCCCATCGCCTGCGGCAGATCGAATGGCGTTTCATCGGTGAAACGGGCAGCCCCGGTTTCCGGAATGGCAAGGCCGAGATCGGCAAGGTCCTGCTCGATCATGGCGAGACGACGGCGCCCTTTCAGGTCGGGAAGCAGGCCGTCAAGCGTTTCATTTGCGAAGAAGACATCGAGATCGCGATGGAAAAGATACTGCGTTTCCACGAATTTGCCGAAGTTCTCCCGGCTCTCGAACGGCTTGGCAGCCATGATGAAGCTATCAAGACCACCATGCGCGTCGCGCGTCGCCGCCTTCAGGCGCTTGACGCGGCTCTGTTCGATCTGGTCCACAGGCGCTGCCTTCCCCGCAATGGTCATGATTATCGTCCCTTTATCCCTATATTCAGACTGCCTGATAAAAATCTTTACTCCAACAGTCAAATTTTATTTTCGCACATCTCCTGACCTCGCGCAAAGGCAACGGGAGGGACAGACGCGGCAAAATCGACGATTGTGTAAACCACGAAAATCCTTCTGGACATGCCCGGCCAGAGCAAAGCCCCCAAATCTTCACAGCAAATTTGCAGCGCCAAAAAATCCGAACAATCGTCATGCAATTACCTCTTTACAACTAACATGTCAGTATGCCATCAATTCGTAGTCACCTTGGAGGAGCATTTTAATTGACCCAGAAATTCGGCCTTTCGGCAGCCCTGACAACCCCTTTCACAACGGACGGAACGGTCGATATCGATGCCATGATCGCCCATGCCCGCCGTTGCCTGTCCAACGGCTGCGACAGCGTGACACTCTTCGGCACGACAGGTGAAGGGTGCTCGATTGGGAGCCGCGAGCGGCAGGTCATTCTCTCACGCTTCGTCGAAGCAGGCATTGCCCCGTCGAGCATCGTCACCGGCGTTCTGGTGGATTCCATCGAAGACGCGGCCGATCAGTCGGCCGAAGCGCTGAAAGCGGGCGCCCGCAATATTCTGCTCGCGCCACCCTCCTATTTCAAGAATGTCAGCGATGACGGCCTGTTTGCCTGGTTCTCGGCGGTGTTCGCCAAGATCGGCAAAGATGCGCGGGACATTCTCGTTTACAACATACCGTCCGTAACCATGGTGACGTTGTCGGTCGAGTTGGTCGGACGGCTGAAGGCGGCGTTTCCGGGCATCGTCACCGGCGTCAAGGATTCCTCCGGCAACTGGAGCCACACCGAGCGTTTGCTGAAAGAACACGGTGACCTCGCCATCTTGATCGGCGATGAGCGCGATCTGGCGAAAGGCGTGCGCCTCGGCGGTCAAGGTGCGATATCAGGCGTTGCGAACTTCCTCACACAGGAAGTGCGCGCCATGGCCGTTGATGGCAAGGACGACCCACGCATTGTCGATCTTGTTGTGGAACTTCTGAAATTCCCGGTTACACCAGCCGTCAAGGTGCTGGTATCACACACGACGGGGGAAGCGATCTGGTCGGATGTGCGCGCGCCCCTCGTCGCCATTTCGGCTGAAGGCCGGCGGCAGATCGAAGGTGCATTCGACGCGCTGTTTCGCAAACAGGCCGCCTGAACGGAGCTAAAAGGTTGAGCATGGACGATACTGGCGAACAGACATTGCGGGAACGGGCGTATGAGAGCTTTACGCATCACCTTCTCTCGCGTGATGTTCGTCCGGGGCAATTCATCTCGCAGCGCCGCCTTGTGGAGCTGACGGGTCTGCCGCTCGGTGCAATCCGGGAGGCAATTCCGCGGCTGGAGGCGGAAGGTCTGATCAAGACCGTGCCGCAGCGGGGATTGCAGGTCGCCCACATCGACATCAACCTCATCCGCGAAGCGTTTCAGTTCCGCATCTTCCTCGAAAAGGAAGCCGTGGCGCTGTTCACCCGTTCCGCCTCAGACGCAGCTATTGCCAAACTGTTGAAACAGCACCGCGATGTCGCCGAAGCGGCTGAAAACGGTGGAGAGTCGCCGGAACTGGAGCAGCGCGCGCAACAGGTGGACTGGGGCATGCACGATGCTTTCATCGATGCGCTCGGCAATTCGATCATCTCGAATGCCTACCGGGTCAATTCCATCAAGATGCGCCTCATCAACCAGGAGCGCTTTCGCATCGCCGGTCATGTGAAGTCGGTGATGAAAGAACATCTCGCCATTCTCGAAGCCATCGAGAAGCGCTCCGTAGAAGACGCCGTGGAGCGGCTGACCGCCCATATCCGCAACGCAAGGGACAGGGCGCTGGCGGTATAAAATGTAGCAAGCCGGGGTGAGGAGAATTCCGGCACAAGGAGGAGAACTGGACATGACGAATTGGTTGCTCAACCCGACGCGCCGCGGGTTTCTTGCCGGTACGGCCGCGCTTGGCAGCAGCGCGGTGCTTGGCATTCGACCGGCATCGGCGGCGGTGAACTGGAAAAAACACGCCGGCACGACGCTTGAGGTCAACCTCGTCAAAAGCCCGCGCAGCGAAACACTGATCAAATATCTCGGCGAATTCGAGGAGCTGACCGGCATCAAGGTCAATGCCGAAGCAACGCCGGAACAGCAGCAGCGTCAGAAGGTGGTCATCGAACTTTCCTCGGGCAAGCCGAGCTTCGATGTGGTGCATCTGAGCTACCACGTGCAGAAGCGCCAGTTCGAAAAAGGCAAGTGGCTGGCCGATATCAGCGGCTTCCTGAAAGACCCCTCGCTGACCGATCCGTCGCTCGTTGAGAAAGACTTTGCCGAGGCCGGCATGCTGTTCGCCAAGGACAGCGACGGCGTGCTGCGTTCGCTACCCTTCTCGGTGGATTACTGGATCGTCTACTGGAACAAGGAGCTCTTCGAAGCCAAGGGGCTGAAATACCCTGAAACTTTCGAGGAACTGGTGACGGCGGCGGAAAAGATCACCGATCCCTCCACCAACACCTATGGTTTCGTGGCGCGTGGCCTCAAGAACGCCAATACACCGGTCTGGACCTCGCTGATGCTCGGCTACGGCGCAAAGCCGATCGTCGATGGCAAGGTCAACACTGAATCCAACGAGGCGGTTGAAGCGGCAAAGCTCTATCAGCGTCTGATGACCAAAGCCGCTCCTCCCGGCGTCTCCGGCTTCAACTGGGCGGAAGCGCAATCGGCCTTTCTGCAGGGCAAGATCGGCATGTGGTTCGATGGCGTCGGTTTTGCGCCGCCGATCGAGAACCCGGAAAAATCCCGTGTGGTCGGCAAGGTCGGTTATGGCGTCATGCCGAAGGGCCCGGCAACCCAGGCAGCGGGCACGTTCGGTGATGGCCTCGGTGTCGTCGAAGCCAGCAGCAAGAAGGAAGCCGCTTACCTCTTCTGCCAATGGGCGATTTCGCATGAAATGGGCGCTCGACTGCTGCAGGCGGGCGCCGGCGTTCCGTTCCGCCAGTCCATCCTCGAAGACCAGAAGGTGCGTGATGGTGTGAAGATGCCGGCCGCCTGGCTGGATGCGGTCGTCGGTTCCGGCAAGGTCTCGCAGCTTGCGCTTCCCGTTATCATTCCGGTGACTGAATTCCGCGACATCTACGGCGTCGGCCTTACCAACATGATCGGCGGCGCCGACCCCGCGGTGGAACTCAAGAAGGCAACGGAACAGTTCACACCGGTTCTGGCGCGTAGCGAGGGATAATGGCCTCCGTGAGCATCGAAAACACCAAGACAGGCGTCAGCCGCAAAGAAGGGAGCAGGCCGGCAAGGCTTGCCCCCAACTACTGGCCCTTCGTCGTACCGGCACTTGTCGTCATTTCAGCGGTTATCGTTTTTCCTTGGGTCTTCACCCTCTGGATGAGCGCGCATCGCTGGACGCTTGGGCAGGAGCAGAGCTTTATCGGTTTCGAGAACTACGTCAGGCTCGCAAGCGACGCGAGATTCTGGGAATCGCTGTGGCATACGCTCGTTTATACCGTGCTGTCGGTCGTTGCCCCGCTGTTTCTCGGAACATTGGCGGCGCTGGTTTTCGATGCGCAGTTTCCGCTGCGTGGTTTTCTGCGCGGCGTCTTTGTCATGCCGATGATGGCGACCCCTGTCGCCATCGCGCTGGTCTGGACAATGATGTTTCACCCGCAGCTCGGCGTTTTGAACTACCTCTTGTCCTTCATCCACATCGGCCCGCTGGAATGGATCTATAATCAGTCGACGGTCATTCCCTCGCTGGTGCTTGTGGAAACCTGGCAATGGACGCCGCTCGTCATGCTGATCGTGCTCGGCGGTCTCGCCGCCGTTCCGCGCGAACCCTATGAGAGCGCCGAGATCGATGGTGCCAATGCCTGGCAGAAGTTCCGTTATCTCACCATGCCGATGATCGCGCCGTTCCTGATGATCGCCGTCATCATCCGCTCCATCGATGCCGTTAAAAGCTTCGACATCATCTATGCGATGACCCAGGGCGGACCCGGCACCGCATCGGAAACCATCAACATCTACCTCTACAATACGGCATTTGCTTATTACGACATCGGTTACGGCTCGGCCATGGCCGTCGTCTTCTTCATCATCATCGTGGCGCTATCCTTCGTGCTTCTGATGGTGCGCCAGCGCTCGCAATGGAACGAGATGGAGGATCGCTGATGTCCGCAAAAATCCTGAAACGTAAAAATCTCGACCGGCTCGGCCTGTTCTTCGTGGCGCTGGTGATGATTTCGCCGGTCATCCTGTTCTTCATCTGGATGATCTCGCTGTCGCTGAAATATGAAATCGACAACGGCGCTTATCCGCCGATCCTCATTCCCGAACGTTTCGCCTGGTCGAACTATGTGAAGGTGTTCGAAGAGAACAATTTCTTCCTCTATTTCTGGAATTCGGTTCTCGTGACAGGGGCGGCCACCATTCTGGCGCTCGTCATCGGCGTTCCCGCCGGCTACGGCATCGCAAGGCTGAAGGCGGAAAAATCCGCCGTCGTCATCATGATCGCCCGCATGACGCCCGGTCTCTCCTTCCTCATTCCGCTGTTCCTGCTGTTCCAATGGCTGAATCTGCTCGGCACGCTCTGGCCGCAGATCATCATCCATCTTGTCGTGACGGTGCCGATCGTCGTCTGGATTATGATCGGTTATTTCGAGACGACGCCGAAGGAGTTGGAAGAGGCCGCAAGCATCGATGGCGCATCCTCCTGGCAGGTGTTCCGCTTGGTGGCGCTCCCGATTGCCAAGCCCGGCATCGTCGTCTCCTTCATTCTGGCCGTTATCTTCTCGTGGAACAACTTCGTCTTCGGCATCGTGCTGGCCAGCCGTGAAACGCGCACCCTGCCGGTCGCGGTCTACAACATGCTCTCCTTCGAACAGGTGAGCTGGGGTCCGCTGGCCGCAGCCGCGTTGATTGTGACGCTGCCAGTGCTGCTGCTCACCATGTTCGCACAGAAACAGATCGTGGCGGGCCTTACCGCCGGCGCCGTCAAGGGCGGCTGAACCATCAAACAAAGAAATACGGGAACCTGCACATGGCACCGGTCAATATCCAAAACGTCCAGAAGCGCTTCGGCGCGGTCAACGTCATCCACGGCATCGATATCGACATCAAGGACGGAGAATTCGTCGTCCTCGTCGGCCCTTCCGGCTGCGGGAAATCCACCCTGCTGCGCATGATTGCAGGGCTGGAAGAGCTGAGCGATGGCGAAATCCATATCGGCCCGCGCGAGGTCAGCCACCTGCCCGCCCGCGACCGCGATATCGCCATGGTCTTCCAGAACTACGCGCTTTATCCACACATGACAGTCAAGGACAATATGGGCTTTGCGCTGAAACTAAAGAAGGTGAGCGCGGAGGAAACCAAGGCCAAGGTGGACCGGGCGGCCGCCATTCTGGGGCTGGAAAAACTGCTCGACCGTTATCCGCGCCAGCTTTCCGGCGGTCAGCGCCAGCGTGTCGCCATGGGCCGCGCGCTGGTGCGCGACCCGCAGGTCTTCCTGTTCGACGAGCCGCTTTCCAACCTCGACGCCAAGCTGCGCGTGCAGATGCGCGGCGAGATCAAGGCCATGCATCAGCGCATCGGCACGACCACTATTTATGTCACCCACGACCAGGTGGAAGCCATGACCATGGCAGACAAGATCGTGGTGCTGCATGATGGTGTGATCGAACAGATCGGCGCGCCGCTCGAACTCTACGACAATCCCGCCAACCTCTTCGTTGCCGGCTTCATCGGCTCGCCCGCCATGAACTTCATTCGCGGCCGGGTGGAAGAAGGCGTGTTTCGAACCACAAAGGGCCTCAGCCTGCCGCTGCCCGCCCATGCCGATATCGGCAAGCTGGGCGGCCGCGATCTCGTCTACGGCGTGCGCCCGGAACATATCCGCGCCGCTGAGAGTGGCATCGAAGGCCGGGTCGAACTGGTCGAAGGCACCGGCTCGGAAATCTATGCCAAGCTGAATTGCAAGGGCGATGACATCGCCTGCCTGTTCCGCGAACGCCTGAATGTCCGCTTCGGCGATACGATCCCCATTGCCATCGATCCGGCAACAGTGCATCTGTTCGACAAGGACAGCGGCAAGCGTATCTGACAGGTGACAGGAGTGAACCGCATGGGAGACAAACAGGGCGGCAAGCATGTGCTCTGCGTGGGTGCCGCCGTGTTGGACACACTGTTCCGTGTGCATGACATGCCGAGGGGCGAAGGCAAGGTCCTGCCTTATGAGATGCTGCAGATCGCCGAGGGCATGGCGTCCAGTGCTGCCTATGCCGTGCATCGCATGGGCGGGCGCGCCAGCCTCTGGGGCGCTGTTGGTGACGACGAAACCGGAAGCCGTATCCTGCGCGATCTCAGCGAAAGCGGCATCAACACGAGCGGCATGACGGTCGCAGCAGGCGCACGCTCGGCCCTGTCAACGATCATCATCGACAACAGGGGAGAACGGCTGATCGTGCCGTTCTACGATCAGCGACTGCACGAGAAAAAACGCTCCTGTACGCCGGCAGATATTGCCCCGTTCGACGCCGTTCTGGTGGATGTGCGCTGGCCGGAACTGGCGCTGGATGTGCTCACCGTGGCGCGCACGCTCGGCAAACCCGCCATTCTCGATGGCGACGTTGCACCCGTCGAAATCCTTGAGAAGCTTGCGCCAGCCGCGAGCCATATCGTCTTTTCCGAACCCGCCGCCGCCCGGCTGAGCGGGCTTGAAACGGTGAAGGACATGCTGCCGGTGCTGCATGCCCGCTATCCGCAGACCTTCCTCGCCGTCACCGCCGGTCCGCAAGGCTGCTGGTGGACGGAAGCCGGTGATCCCACGGTGCATTTCCAGTCAACGATGCAGGTCGAAGCAGTGGACACGCTGGCGGCGGGCGATATTTTCCACGGCACGTTTGCACTTGCGATGGCGGAACGCATGGAAAGCCGCGCCGCCATCCGCCTCTCCTCCGTTGCTGCCGCGCTCAAATGCACAGTCTTTGGTGGCCGGGCCGGCGCACCGACGCGCGAAGAGACGGAAGACGCGATGCGGCAATGGCTGGAGCGTGAAGGCGAACCCGCGCTACGCGCCTCCTGAGGGCATCCAATGCCCGCATGAAACTATTCCATTTTTGCGATGCCGTTTCTCGGAGAACTAGGCTAACGTCAAGTCAGAGCAAAGCTTTTTGCAAGCCGCGCTCGTTTCACATTTAGCCTGCATTCCGCAAAAGTGATCGCCCGATGCATCAGACGACCCGCCCGAGACTGCGCGATATCGGTTTCCGGCCCGGCCATTTCGAAACCGGCCCGCTCAACGCCATCACCGATGTCGCGGGCGTAGCCGTTGGCCATTCGACCGTCATCGAAGGAGACAAAATACGCACCGGCGCAACCGCGATCCTGCCGCATGGCGGAAATCTGTTTCAGGACAAGGTGCCCGCCGCCTTCGCCGTCTATAACGGCTTCGGCAAGTTTGCCGGCTCGACCCAGATCGAGGAACTCGGCGAACTCGAAACACCCATCATCCTCACCAATACGCTGGCGACAGGCCGGGCCATCGAAGCGATCAACCACCATACACTGACGCAGCCGGGCAATGAGAAGGTCGTCTCTATCAATGCCGTCGTCGGCGAAACCAACGATTCCCGCCTTAACGACATCCGCGCCGGCCGCCCGACCATTGAGGAAATTTCGGCCGCGCTAAAAAACGCCACTACAGGCCCAGTCGCCGAGGGCAGCATTGGCGCTGGAATCGGTACGGTCGCCTTCGGCATGAAGGGCGGTATCGGCACCGCGTCGCGCCGCATCACCATTTCCGGTCAGACCTATACCATCGGCATTCTCGTACAGTCCAATTATGGCGGGCATCTGCTGGTCTGCGGCAAGCCTTATGTGAACCCGGAGCACAAGGACAAGGACGGCTCGATCGTCATCATTGTTGCAACCGACGCGCCGCTTTCCTCCCGCAATCTGAAGCGCTTGGCGACTAGAAGCTTCGGCGGACTTGCCCGCACGGGTGCCGCGCTCAGCAATGGCTCCGGCGATTATGCGCTGGCATTTTCCACCGATGAGCGGCTTCGCCGCACGCCGGCGCGCCGCAAGGCCGTGACAGAATACCCTGAGCTCTCCAACGATGCGATTTCACCGCTTTTCGAAGCCGCGATAGAGGCAACGGAGGAAGCGATCCTCAATTCGCTCTGCACAGCAACCACGACCACGGGCTTCAATGCCGGCACCGGCAAGGTGTCCACGGTCGAGGCCATTTCCATCGTCGCCCTTAAAACCCTTGTTTCAGCCTGACCTTCCAGACGGAGTTTTCATGACCAGCCCATCCGGCCGCATCGTTTACGTCAACGGCGAATTTCTGCCCGAAGCGGACGCCCGCCTTTCCATCTTCGACCGCGGTTTTCTGTTCGGCGACGGTATTTACGAAGTCACCTCGGTTCTGGAAGGCAAGCTGATCGACAGCGATCTGCATATGGCCCGGCTGGAACGCAGCGCCCGCGAAATCGACGTGGCCCTGCCGGTCACGACGAAGGACATCGTTGAGGCCGAGCGTCGCCTGATCGCCGACAATAACCTCTTTGAAGGCATGATCTATCTTCAGCTCACGCGCGGTGCGGAAGACCGCAACTTCCTGTTCTCAGCCGATCTGAAGCCGACGCTGGTCATGTTCACCCAGGCCAAAAAGCTGCTTAGCACCCCCGTCGAGGAGGCCGGCGTCTCCGTAAAGTCGGTTCCCGACCAGCGCTGGGCACGCCGCGACATCAAGAGCGTCTGCCTGCTGCCGCAGGTCATGGCGAAGCGTATCGCCAAGGCCGAAGGCTGTGACGAGGCGTGGATGATCGAGGACGGGTTCGTGACCGAAGGCGCGTCCTCCACCGCTTACATCGTCACTGCAGACAAGAAAATCATCACCCGCGGTAACAGCAACAAGACTCTGCCCGGCTGCACACGCCTTGCTGCTCTGCAACTGGCTAAGGAGGCCGGCTTCACGTTGGAAGAACGTCCCTTCACGCTGGAGGAAGCCATGAACGCCGATGAGGCCTGCCTGACGAGCGCCTCCAACTTCGTCGTCTCCGTCACCAAGATCGACGGCAAGCCGGTAGGCAACGGCAAGCCCGGCCCGATGGTAAGCCGCCTGCGCCAACTCTATCTCGAAAACGCCCGCCGCACGGCGATTTAAGCAGGTATCAACCTTCGAGAACCGCCCAGATACGCTCGACAACGGGCCGGCGGTTCTCTTTGGAACGGTAGAGCCTGATATCGACGGAAATGTCGAAACTCGGATCGGCTGCGCGCACCAGCGCGCCGCTATCCATCTCCTGCCGCATCAGGCTTTCGGGCACCCAGGCCACACCCCAGCCGGCCATCGCCATGGCTTTCAGCCCCACCGACATGCTGCCCTCATGCACCCGCTCGAATTTGGGCAGCCGCGCGCTCAGGAGATCGCGCAATAACGGCCCGAAGAACGACGCTTTTTCATAATCCAGATAGGCAAAGGGTTTTTTCGCATCCTGCTGAAGCGCGTGCAGCGGTGAACCATCTTTTGCGGGCGCTGAAACGGGAATGATCTTTTCCGCACCGAGCACGCGAAACTCGAAAAGCTGCGCATCGAGCAGCATCGGCACTTCGTGATGGGCATAGGTCAGCAGGAAATCGCTCTGCCCGTCCACCAGCGAATTGAGGTTTTCCTCCATGCTGCCGGAGTCGGGCCGGAGCACGGAAAACAGCGGCCCCGCCTTTTCGTTCACCCGTTTCAACCAGTCGGGAAAGAAGGTGAAAGACAATGTATGCAGCGCCGTCAGACGAACGGTTCTGGCATCGGCCCCCTCCTCCTGAAGAAGCGTCCGCCGCGCATAGTAGAGCTGTTTCAGCGTCTCCTGCGCCACCGGCACGAACTTCACGCCCGCCTCGGTCAGCCGCGACGGATAGGACGCGCGGTCGACCAGCGTCGCACCCACCCAGGCCTCCAGCTGCTTGATGCGCCGGCTGAAGGCGGACTGCGTCACATGCCGCTCATCCGCGGCCTTCGAAAAATTGAGCGTTCCGGCCAGCGCCAGGAAATCCTCGAGCCATTTGACTTCCACGGCTCACACTCCCAACAAAAAATCTTTCCGGTTATTCAGAAGCGTCTTTATTAGGTGCAATGAGGCGTGAAAGAAACCCTCTTGTAAGGCGCAGACCTGCGACCAAATTGCAGGATCGGCCGGACGACCTATCGGCTACGATAATATTCGATCATCCGCGCTCGGCTGGAGACCAGTTCGATCCGGTCGTTGCTGAGACGGTTGAGGCAGACCCGCTTCGTCCACGGCCCATCGATGAGCGTGAACAGAAAGCGGCCATTGCCTAGCGCCTTCAAGGGCATGCTGCGACGCGTGGGACCGATGCCCATCGTCAGCGACGGACCGCTGATGATAAATTCCGCGCCCTCATCCGAACGCCATGCTCCCGAAAGATCATTCGGCACCGTATGTTCTCCGACAGGCAGGAAACGACGGGGGGCATGACCGGCCTCGCCGACAATGGCATCGCCATCTAACCTGAGACGCATCGGAGAAGATGCGGAGCGGGAAGAAACCCAGCCATCGACATCTTCATAGAGCGTGTCGTCGCCATCGATGAAGGTGGAGGTGCTGCCCTTGATTTCCAGCCACCACGGACCGCTTTCGGTGACATAAAGGCCTTCCGGCAGGCTGGCGGCCGGCTTGGGCAAAGGCAGGCCGGTCAAAGCCGCCATGCTTTCCAGCGCGATCTTGAAACCGTTGGTATCCTCGCGGTTCGAGACCACAACGAATCCCGTGCCATTTTCAGGGTCGAGCAGGAAATAGGTCTTGTAGCCCGGATGCGAACCGCCGTGGCCGACAAACCGGCGGTCGCCCACATGCGACCAGCGCAGACCGAGGCCATATTCGCTCATCCGCCCGTCGGCGAGCGACCGCTCAGCCGAAAGCCTGTCGAGAACACCCGCAAAGCTGCCCTCGCCCCGCATCAGCCCCTGAAGCCAGCGGGTGAGTGCTTCGGCACTGCCCGCAAGGCTGCCGGATGCGGAGATATGCAGGCCGGCGGCGGAAAGCTGCCAGTCCTCTTCAGCCCTCCAGTAACCCGGGACAAGTCCGTTGACCGGATCGTTCCAGACGTCAGGCGCTTTCAGAAACACGTCGAACGGCGCAGCAATATACCGCTGCACGAAATCGTCAAAACGGAAACCCCGGCGCTCCAGCGCCGCTTCCACCAGACGATAACCGGTATTGGAATAGGACACCTCGCTGCCGGCATCGAAATTCAACCGGGTCAACCGTGACAGGTATTCGAGAAGCGGCCCGGCCTTCGTTTCGGTATAGACGGAAAGGCCAAGCAACGAGAGGCACTCGCGCGTATCCGGCAGGCCGCCGCTCATATCCAGCGCCTGCCCAACCGTGACATCGCGCAGCGGCGATTGCAGCTCCGGCAGATGTTTGCCGAGCGGATCATCGAGACCGATCAGATCCGCATGGGCCAGAACCATCGCGCAGAAAACGTGTTTCGTGACGGAGGCATACCGCACCACGCTCTGCGGCGTGAAGGGCGCAAAAGTCGAAAGGCTCTCGACGCCGCCGGCATGGGCAAAACGAATACCGTCGAGATCGAAGCCGATCACTGCCCCGCCCGGCTCGTTGCCTGTCCATTGCGAGACGAAGGTCTCTGAAAGGGTTGACGCGGCGTTCCAGTCGAGTTGCTGTGGCATGGTTCGGTCTCGTGTCTCTATTGCAGCGTGCGAGGACAACAGTTTTGTCACCGGCATCGCCGCTTGTTTCTTCTCCCCGAGGGGGAGAAGGTGGCCCGAAGGGTCGGATGAGGGGGCAACGCGAGCGATAGACCCCACCCTTGCCCCCTCATCCCGCTGCCGCGGACTTCTCCCCCTCGGGGAGAAGAAGCGGGCGGCACCCGCTCGATCCATGTGTAATGTAGGCCGGGTGACGAGCCCTCAGGCCGGCTCTTCCAGCCTGATACTCAAGCTACGCAACTCTTCCGTATGCGGATGTTTCGTCCGCCCCTCGCGCAGATCACCCGCGCTCAGCTGTTCCACCATCTCGCCATTCAACATCACGCCCACCTGCGGGCAAAGATGCGCGATAACAGCCAGATTGTGGCTCACAAGAATATAGGTGAGGTTGCGCGCAGCGCGCAGGTCCTGCAACAGGTTCAGAATTTCCGCCTGCACCGAGACATCAAGCGCCGAAGTCGGCTCATCGAGGAGCAGCACCTGCGGGTCGGCAATCAGCGCGCGGGCAATCGCCACGCGCTGACGCTGGCCTCCGGAAAGCTGGTGCGGGAAACGGAAACGCACCGCCTGCGGCAGGGCCACATCGGACAAGGCCTGCTGGATGCGCTTTTCGATATTGTCCATGCCATGCACCAGCGGCAATTCGCTGAGGATACGGTCGATGGTCTGGCGCGGATGCAGCGACCCATAGGGGTCCTGAAACACCATCTGCACCTGCCGGAAGAACTCCGGCGTCCGCTTCAGCGGTGCATCCTTGCCGGCAAAGGCAATGCGGCCTTCCCAGCTTTCGTTGAGGCCGGCCATGGCGCGCAGGATGGTGGACTTGCCTGAGCCGCTTTCGCCGACGATGCCGAAGCTGCCGCCCTTTTCCACCGAAAAGGACACGCCCTTCACCACTTCGCGGTCACCGAACTTGATACGGAGATTATCGACGTCGATCATTGGCTGGACCACGCTGCATCACGGTTGAGAACGGGAAGACGCTCGCGCGGATGCGTCAGCGAGGGAATGCAGTTCAGCAATCCCTGCGTGTAAGGATGCTGGGCTTTCAAAAGCTCGGAAGCCTTCAGCTCCTCCATCACCCGGCCGGAATACATGACGGCAACGCGGTCGCAGAAATGCGAAACGAGCGGCAGGTCGTGGCTGATGAGGATGAGGCCCATGCCACGCTCCGACACCAGCTCCTCGATCAGCCGCAGGATTTCCGCCTGCACCGTGGCGTCGAGCGCACTCGTCGGCTCGTCGGCGATCAGCAATTCCGGATCGGGGGCGAGCATCATGGCGATCATGACGCGCTGGCCCATGCCGCCGGAAACCTCATGCGCGTAGGATGAAGCCACCTGACGCGGATTGCGGATCTTCACCTGATCGAGCAGCGCGATTGCCGCTTCCATGGCGGCTCGCTTGCTGCCGCCCTTGTGGGTGCGCCAGGCTTCGGCCACCTGCGCGCCGATGGTCTTCACCGGGTTCAGCGAATATTTCGGGTCCTGCAGGATGAAGCCCGCCCGCTTGCCGCGGATCTGGCGCATCTGCCTTTCGCTGGCGGACAACACGTCGATGCCGTCAAAAGCGAGCTTGTCGGCGAGGATATCGGCATTGGAGGGCAGAAGCTTCATCAGCGCCCGCGCCGTCAGGCTCTTGCCCGAACCGGACTCGCCGACGATGCCAAGCTTCTCGGTGCCGAGCTTCATGGAGACACCACGCACCGCCTCGAAACGGCTGGTGCGGGTCTGGAAAGCGATCTTCAGATTTTCGATTTCGACCAGCATGGCTCAATGTCCCTTCGGGTCGAGAACGTCGCGCAGACCATCGCCGAGGAAGTTGAAGGCGAGCGAAACGAGGAAGATGGCGATGCCGGGAATGGTGGCGACCCACCATTGTTCGAAGATGAAGCGCTTGGCCGTCGCAATCATCGCACCCCATTCCGGCGAAGGCGGCTGCGCGCCCATGCCAAGGAAGCCGAGGCTGGCGGCGGTGATGATGATCGAGCTCATGTCGAGCGTAATGCGCACGATGAGGCTCGGCACGCAGAGCGGCGCAATGTGACGTGCAATGATGCGCCAGGCGGAAGCACCAGTCAGCCGGTAGGCCGCGACGAAGTCGCTGCCGCGGACCGTCATGGTTTCGGCGCGCGCCAGACGCGCATAGGGCGGCCATGCGGTGAGTGCGATGGCGAGAATGGCGCTTTCGACACCCGGCTTCAGCGCCGCGACGAAGGCGAGCGCCAGAATGAGACGCGGGAAGGCCAGGAACACATCCGTCACCCGCATCAACACCGTATCGACGATACCACCGAAATAACCGGCGATACAGCCGATGGCGAGCCCGATGGGCGCGACGAGGACAACGACGGCGATGACCATGCCGAGCGTAACGCGGCCGCCATAGAGAATGCGCGAGAGAATGTCACGACCGAGCTCATCCGTGCCGAACCAGTGCTCGGCGCTCGGAAACGCCAGACGGTTGCCGAGGTTCTGCGTCGCCGGGTCGTAGGGCGCAAGCAGCGGCGCCAGCAGCGACAGCGCAATGAAGAGAACGATGATCGTAAGCCCGATCACCGCCAGCGGATTGGACTTGAGATTGAGCCAGATGCGATATCGGTTGCCCCAGGCAGCCTGTGTTCGCGAATGCGGCGTCTCATCCAGCGCCCAGTTTCTGAAATTAGCTAACATCATCGAACGCGAGGATCCATAACTCTGTAAAGCACGTCTGCGAGCAGGTTGAGGGCGACATAGATGAAGCCGATCAACAGGGTTGCTCCGACGACCGGGTTCATGTCCGCGTTCATGAGCGAGACGGTGAGGTATTGACCAAGGCCCGGCCAGCTGAAGACGGTTTCCGTCACCACGGCGCCTTCGAGAAGGCCGGCATAGGTGAGCGCGAGAACCGTGACGAGCTGCACGGCGACCGTCGGGAAGGCGTGTCCCCAGATCACGGTCATGGCGGAGAGGCCCTTAGCGCGGGCGGTGATGACATATTCGCCCTTCAGCGCATCGATCATGAAGGCGCGAGTCATGCGGGTGATATAGGCCATGCTGAAATAGGCGAGAATGCAGACGGGCTGCACCATATGGGCGATGGCGTCGTAAAAGGCGTCCCAGTCGCCGGCAAGCAGCGTATCGACCGTCATCAGGCCGGTCACCTGCGTGATCATGCCGTCATAGATGATGTCCTGCCGGCCCGGTCCCGGCGCGACGCCAAGCGTGGCGTAAAAGACCAGCAGCGAAATCAGCGCCAGCATGAAGACGGGCACGGAGTGGCCGGCAAGGCAGACGACGCGGATGACCTGATCGGTGAGCTTGCCCTGCCTCACGGCGGCCCAGACACCAAGCGGAATGCCAATCAGTGCAGCGAGGATAAGCGCTGCGGTGGCAAGCTCGAATGTGGCGGGGAAAACGCGCTTGATATCGATCCAGACCGGATTGCGGGTCAGGATCGAATTGCCGAAATCGCCATGCAGAACCTGCGAGACATAATGGAAGAACTGCACGACCAGCGGCTGGTCGAGACCCATTTCGGCCCGGACCCGCACGATGACGTCCTCGGGCGCATTATCGCCAACCGCCGCGATGACGGGATCGACCGGCATGACGCGCCCGATCATGAAGGTGATGATCATCAAACCGAACAGCGTCAGGAGGACGCTGCTCAGTATCGACGATATGCTTTTAACGCGCTTGTTCAATGTCACGCTTTCTTCGCATCGTGGTAGGAATTGCCCTCGGAGAGAACGCCGAGTTCGAAGCCGGAAACGCCCTTGCGGAAGGCGGCCGTCTTCGTGGTCTGGAACATGAACACGAAGGGGCTGTTTTCCATGTGCTCGCGCTGCAGGGCTTCATAAAGCTCCACGCGCTTTGCAGGATCCTTCTCGTCACGCGCGGCTTCCGCCTTGGCGGCAAAGTCGTCGTTCTTGAAGCGCGAACGCCACAGGAAGGGCTTCGACTTGGCGTCGTCGCCATTGTCCTTGTTGATGTTGAAGACATCGGCGTTGGAATGCGGATCGAAATAATCCGTGCCCCATGCGGAAAGCGCCATCTGGTGTTCGCGGGCGCGCATCTTGGTCAGGACTTGGCGGTTCTCGGCCGATTGCAGGCGCACCTTGATACCGATATCGGCAAGGTTTGCCTGGATGGCCTGCGCCAGATCCGGATAAGGCTGGGCGGAATAGTGGTCCATGCTGATTTCGAAACCATCGGCAAGGCCGGCTTCGGCCATCAATGCTTTGGCCTTTTCGACATCGCGCTGGAATGGAATGTCGTTGACGGCGCCGGGGAAGCCCTTCGGCTCGAAGCTCTGGTGGATTTCGTGCGTCAGCGGCACGATGTTTTCCTGCATGCCCTTATAGTCCAGCGCCCATTTGATGGCCTGCCAGACCTGGGGCTTCGCAAGGTTCTCATTGCCCTGGTTGAGCGAGATCAGCACCAGCGAGGCAATGGACTTACGCTCCAGCTCGATATTGGCGTCGTCCTTGACGGTGCGCAGCTGCTCCGACGTCAGGTCGCGGGCGATGTCGATATCGCCCTTCTGCAGCATCAGAAGCTGGGAAGACGGATCGGTAACGTGACGCAGGATGACGCGCTTGATATTGCCCTTATAGGGACCATTCGGGTTGACTGTCAGCGCGACGCTTTCGCTCGGCTTCCAGGCCTGAAGCATGAAATCGCCCGAACCGGCGCTGTTCTTCTGCAGCCAGCCATTGCCGAGGTCTTCACCGGAAGCATTGGCAAGAACGGCTTTCTTTTCGACGATCGCGCCGATATTGGCGGAGAGGCAATAGAGCAGGAAGGAGATGGCGGTCGGCTTTGCCGTCGTCAGCTTTACCGTCTTGTCGTCGGCGGCAACAATGGTCGTTTCGGCGTTTTCAGGCGTGAAGCCGAACTGGCCGATGATGAAGGCCGGGCTCTTGTTCATCTTGATGGCGCGCTGAAGCGAGAACGCAACGTCTTCCGCCGTCACTTTCGCGCCGCTCGCGAACGTCGCATCGTCACCGATCACGAAGGTAAAGACCTTGCTGTCGGCATCGGCTTCCCAGGATTTGGCGATAACCGGATCGACCTTGGTGGAATCCTCGCGGTTGGCGCGCACCAGCTTCTGATACATGTTGGAGATGATTTCACCGCCCACGGCTTCGAAACCCTCATGCGGGTCAAGGCTCGTCATATTGTCCAGCTGCTGGGCAACGACCAGAATGTCCTTCGGTGTCGCGGCAAATGCCGGAATGCGCGCATAGGACAGGAACGGAACGGCAGCACCGGCAATCAACAGGTTGCGTCTTGAAATCATCGAAAATCCCCTTTCGGACCTTATTTTTCGGAAAATGGTGGGTTTGCCCCAATCCAGTCGTTTTTTTTATGTTTCCCGCGATTACCATGAGCAAACGAGGCCCGACCAATTCCAAATTTGGCAGAGCCTATGCACGGATTGCATTTGCTCCCGGCTTGACCTTTCCTCTACCAATTCTGAAAACTCTCCCGCAGGCGCGTCCGCGCAACCCCGTTTCCGAAGGTGAATGACCATGACCGATCTAAAAACCGTACCCGTCTTCGACGGTCACAACGATGTACTTCTGCGGTTATGGAAATCGGGCAACGCCTCCCCCGAAACACTTCTGATCGAAGGCGACACCGTCGGCCATATCGATCTGCCGCGCGCCAGGAAGGGTGGGCTGGCCGGAGGCCTCTGCGCCATGTACGTGCCGTCGCCAAGCATGGAGAAGGACGCCAACGGTGATTTCCCGACACCGGCAGAAGCCGATGCTCTGAAAGCCACGCTTGCCATGGCGGCGCTGCTGTTCCGCGCCGAGAAACAATCCAATGGTGCGCTGAAAGTCTGCCGCACGGCGGCCGATATCCGCAGCGCCATGGCCAAAGGCGCCTTCGCCTCCGTTTTTCACATCGAGGGCGCGGAAGCGATCGGCGCCGATCTGGATGCGCTGCACGTTCTGCATGAGGCGGGCCTGCGCACGCTCGGGCCGGTCTGGAGCCGCCCGAACATCTTCGCTTATGGCGTTCCCTTCCGCTTCCCCTCGACACCGGATATCGGCCCCGGCCTCACCGATGCAGGCAAGCGGCTGGTGAAGACCTGTAACGAGCTGAAGATCATGGTCGATCTGTCACACATGAACGAACAGGGTTTCTGGGATATCGCCAAGATATCAGACGCACCGCTGGTGGCATCGCACTCCAACGCTTACGCAATCTGCAACCACAGCCGCAACCTGACGGATCGTCAGCTGGACGCCATCCGCGATACGGGTGGCCTCGCTGGTATCAACTTTGGTGTCTTGTTCCTGCGCCAGGACGGTGTGAAGAACCCGGATACCGATCTCAACGAACTCGTCCGCCATGTGGACTATATCGTCAACCGGATCGGAATAGACCACGTCGCGCTCGGTTCGGATTTTGATGGCACCACTATTCCCGCCGCCATGAAGGATGCGGGCGACCTGCCGTTGCTGGTTGAAGCCCTGCGCAAGGGTGGTTATGACGATGAGGCACTGGCCAAAATCTGCCACGGCAACTGGATTCGCGTATTGGAAAGAACCTGGGGCGCTTAACGCTTCCAGTTTTGCACTCCGGCGCTATGCGCCGGAGGTCTAGAGCGGCGAGGTCTCAGACCTTGGCCGCTTTTTTCTTGCCCGTGGCACGAAACGCAAAAAGTCCGGCAATAAGACCGATCAGCGCCCATTTCATCGGCAGTACGTCTGCTGTCTCGCTGCGGATCGGCCGCACCGTCACGGTACCCGGACGCGATTCATAGCCCGTCTGACCTTTCGCCTGCGCCTCGGCGATCTGTTGTGGCGAAACCACCCACTCGGCCCCACGCATCTTATCAAACGTCATGTAACCGCCTCCCGCCACGAGGGCGACGACGAGCGCGATCGCTATTCTAGTCGGCATGTTCATATGCATCTCCTTCCATCGAAAGGAGCGTGTAGTTGCATTAAATGCCACCACCAAGCAACCGCCGCGTTTAATTTATTGATGTTTTAGCAGACAACGATACTTCCACATTTTCAAGTTGCATTCCGGCTGTTAAATTTGTCAAAATCTGGCGACAACCTGCACAAACTTCACATCGACACGTCACGCAATTCTGCTAAGCAAATTTCCTCAACCGAAACGAATTAGCGACACAATCCTGTGGTTCGCCAACCAACGGGACTGGCGCTGGAAAAAGTAGATGGCAGACAAGAGCGAAGTTATAGAGACGGATATTACAGAATCCCCGGTTGAAAGCTTTTTCGCCAGAAACCGGCCCTATCTGACGGCCATTGCCATAACGCTCATCTTCGTGATGATGACGTTTGCGATTTACCGTCTCACATCGGAAGTACGATATGACGATGTCATCGCTGCTCTTCTTGGCACGTCGTTTTCCGCCGTCCTGCTGGCAATCGTCTTTACCGCACTAAGCTTCGTCGCACTGATCTTCTACGATGCGAATGCCATCGAATATGTCGGCAAGAAAGTCCGTTTTCCATCGATGGCGGTCACGGCCTTCGCGGCCTATGCCATCGGCAATACGGCCGGCTTCGGTCCGCTGAGCGGCGGCGCCATCCGCTTTCGCGCCTATTCCCGACTCGGTCTTTCGCCGGGTGATATCGCCCGTGTCATCGCTTTCGTCACGCTTTCTTTCGGCCTCGGGCTGCTCTCGGTCAGCGCGATCTCCACGTTCATCGTTGCGCCGCGCATCGCCTCGATTATCAACGTCGATCCCGCCGTTCTGCGTGGCGTTTCGCTCGCGATCATCGCCGTGCTCGTGACCACGGCCTACATCGGACGCAATGGCAAGGTCATCAAGCTCGGAAAGTGGCGGCTGCGCCTGCCCGATAGCCGCACCTCGTCACAGCAGTTTCTTGTCTCCGCTTTTGACATCGCCGCTTCAGCCTCCGTGCTCTATGTGCTTTTGCCGGAAACCCATCTCGGTTGGCCGACCTTCTTCGCCATTTACGCCACGGCCGTCGGTCTCGGCGTTCTCAGCCATGTGCCCGCAGGCCTCGGTGTTTTCGAAACCGTCATGGTGGCGGGGCTCGGCAATGCCATCAGCGTCGATCAGCTGCTCGGAAGCCTCGTTCTTTACCGCGTGATCTACCATGTGCTGCCGCTGGTGGTCGCGATTCTGGTCATGATCGTTTCCGAGACGAAACAGTTCGCGGCCAAACCCGTTGTGTCGGATATCAGCCAGCTTGCCGTCAGGCTCGCTCCACCGCTGCTCTCCACCTTCGCCCTCATTCTCGGCACCATGCTGATCTTTTCGAGCGTGACGCCGACGCCGGACAGCAATCTCGATTTCCTCTCGAATTTCGTGCCATTGCCCATCATCGAAGGCGCACACTTCCTGACGAGCATTCTCGGCCTCGGCCTCGTCGTCGCCTCCCGCGGCCTCGGGCAGAGACTGGACGGCGCGTGGTGGATCGCACTTGTTGCGGCCTCCCTCGCGCTCATCCTCTCGATACTTAAGGCCATCGCTGTCTTTGAAGCGATCTTCCTCGGCCTCTTCATCGTGGCGCTCGCCTTCAACATGCGTAGCTTCAACCGTCACGCCTCGCTGGTAAAACAGGCGCTCGGTCCAAGCTGGATCGCCGCGATGATGGTGATCATTGCGGGCGCGGCAACCATTCTGCTTTTCGTGTACCGCGATACGGATTACAGCCACACGCTGTGGTGGGAATTCGAGTTTTCGGAAGAAGCGCCGCGCGGCCTGCGCGCCCTTCTCGGCCTCGTCCTTGCCTCCTCGACCATCGCCATTTTCAGCCTCATGCGCCCCGTCCGTTTCCGCCCGGATGCCGTCGAGGCGGACGATATTGCCAAGGCGACGGAAATCGTCATGACGCAGGACGCCGCGGACGCCAATCTGGTGCGCATGGGCGACAAGCATGTGATGTTTTCGGAGACTGGCAATGCCTTCATCATGTACGGCATTCAGGGCCGCTCGTGGATCGCCTTTGCCGATCCTGTCGGTGACGAGGAGGATTTCCCCGATCTCGTCTGGCAATTCGTGGAATCTGCCCGCGGAGCCGGTGCCCGTGCGGCCTTCTATCAAATATCGCCTTCGCTTCTGTCCCATTGTGCCGATGCGGGCCTGCGCGCCTTCAAGCTTGGGGAGCTCGCCCTTGTCGATCTCACCACGTTCGAGCTTAAAGGCGGCAAGCTCGCGACGCTTCGCCAGTCTCTGAGCCGTGGTGCGCGCGATGGACTGAGCTTCGAATTGATCGAAAAGGCCGATGTTCCGACCGTTCTCGATGATCTAAAGCAGGTGTCGGACGGCTGGCTTGAGCATCACAATACCCGCGAAAAACGCTTCTCGCTCGGTGCTTTCGAACCCGCCTACATTCTTTCGCAGCCGGTCGCGGTCTTGCGCAAGGACGGCAAGATCACCGCTTTTGCCAATCTCATGGTAACGGACACCAAAAAGGAAGCGACCATCGATCTCATGCGGTTTGCGCCCGACGCGCCGCGCGGCGCGATGGACTTCCTGTTCGTCAGCATCATGCAGCATCTCAAGGAAACGGGCTACCAGAGCTTCAACCTCGGCATGGCGCCAATGTCCGGCATGTCGAAGCGTGATGCCGCACCCGTCTGGGACCGTATCGGCAGCACGCTGTTCGAACACGGCGAACGTTTCTACAACTTCAAGGGACTTCGCGCCTTCAAGGCAAAGTTCCACCCGAAATGGGAACCGCGTTACCTTGCGGTGCAGAATGGCGCAGACGCCGCTCTGGCACTGATGGATGCGACGGTTCTGATTAGCGGCGGCGTCAGAGGAGTGATCGGCAAATGATGAAACGCAACCTGATAGGGGCATTCATTGCCGCCTCGACGTTACTCTCCTCGTCGGCCGCCTTTTCCCAGGATAAGCCGGCTTACGAAACGGGCATGATCCCGGCCGACCATATCATGGTGCCCGATGGGGATATTCAGGCCAGCATCTTCCTGATCTCCGATGCCAATGGCTGGACGGATGCCGACGAGACCCGCGCCAAGGCGCTCGTCGAAAAAGGCGCCGCCGTCGTCGGCATCGACTTCAGGGAGTATCTGAAGGCGCTCGAGGCCGATGATGACGAGTGCATCTACATGATCTCGGACATCGAGTCGCTGTCACAACAGATCCAGCGTACCGCCGGCACAGGCAGTTATCGCCAGCCGATCGTCACGGGCATCGGCAAGGGCGGCACGCTTGCGCTCGCCATGATCGCGCAAAGCCCGGTTTCCACCGTCCGCGAGGCGGTGGCGGTGGACCCGAAGGCGGGCCTGCCCCTTGAAAAAATTCTCTGCACCCCGGCAACCAAGGACAAGGTGGATGGTGAAACCGTCTATGGCCTCACAGATGGTCCGCTTCCGGCACCGGTCAGCGTCATCTTCACGCCTGACGCCGACCAGAAAGGGCGCGACCACGTCAACGCGCTCGTCAACCTGCACTCCGATATTGATGTCACCGATGTGACCGAAAAAGCGGACGAGGTGCTGACCCAGACCCTTTCCGACAAGGTCGATGCGGCCGGAGACAGCGACAACCCGCTCGGGCTTCCAATCACCGTTCTGGAAGCGAAACCTGTGATGGACACCATGGCCGTGATCTATTCCGGCGATGGCGGCTGGCGCGACCTGGACGAGGAAGTCGGCAGCGCCCTTCAGAAACAGGGCGTGCCGGTCATCGGCGTCGATGCCCTGCGGTACTTCTGGAAGGAGAAAGAGCCAAAGGAAGTGGCGAGTGACCTCGCCCGCATCATCGAGACCTATCGCACGGAATGGAAAGTTCGCAATGTCGTGCTGATCGGTTACTCCTTCGGCGCCGACATCATTCCAGCGACCTACAACCTCCTGCCCGACCGGGTGAAATCTTCCGTTGCCCAGCTTTCGCTGCTCGGCCTTTCCAACGAAGTGGATTTCGAAATCTCCGTTCAGGGATGGCTGGGCGTGGCTGGCGAAGGCAAGGGCGGCAAGACCGTCGATGACATCGCCAAGATCGATCCCAAGCTGGTGCAATGCGTTTATGGCACCGAGGAAGAGGATGAAGACCCCTGCCCCGGCCTCAAGGCAAAGGGTGTCGAAACCATCGGCATCGAAGGCGGGCACCATTTCGACGAGGATTACGAGGCGCTTGCCAAACGCATCGTCACCTCGCTGAAAACCAGGCTGGCGAAATAATCCGCTAGTTCCCGCTGGCAGTGAAGCTTGCGGAATCGATCAAACTATTATTCAAAAGAAACCGGCCTGCGGCGAATGTTCATCACATTCCCGCAACGTTCTGTCGTTGATCGCCAACCAAGGATTTACATTTCCGGACCGGTTCAGGGAGCCGCCCCATGCTCGCCGCAAAACGAAAAACAAAAACACCGGTCCTCGTGGAACGCATCGATCAATTCGTCAGCCAGGTCAAAGAGGCGATGAAAAGCGACGAGGCTTCGCGAAACAGGAAGATCCGCGATCTCTGGGATGCCGAAGTCCGCTATCATTTCGACAATGGTCGCACGGAAAAGACACTCGAACTTTACATCATGAAATATCGCAATGCGCTGAAGGCCGAGTTCGGCCCGAAGAGCACCCCGCTTGCCATCTGCAACATGAAGAAGCTGCGGGAGCGGTTGAACACCTACATTGCCCGCGGCGATTACCCAAAGACCGGCGTGGCGACATCGATTGTCGAAAAAATCGAGCGGGCGGAATTCAACACTGCCGGCCGCAAACCCACTGTTCTCCTTCGCATTGCCGATTTCATTGCCGCGATGAATGGCATGGGCGCGAAGCAGGACATGCAGGCCTTGTGGGACGCCGAAATCGCCATGATGAAGGGCCGGGCCCAGACGACGATCATTTCCTACATCACCAAATACAGGAACGCGATCCGCGAAGCCTTCGGCGACGACCATCCGATGCTCAAGATCGCCACCGGTGATGCCGCGATGTATGACGAGGCACGCCGGGTCAAGATGGAGAAGATCGCCAGAAAACACGGCGCGCTGATCACCTTCGAGAACTACGAGCAGGTTCTAAAGATTTGCGCCGATAAACTCCTGTCGGCCGATCCCCTGATGATCGGCATCGGCCTGATCGGCATGACAGGGCGCCGCCCGTATGAGGTCTTCACTCAGGCGGAATTTTCACCTGCCCCCTATGGCAAGGGTGTTTCGAAATGGAGCATTCTCTTCAACGGTCAGGCGAAGACGAAGCAAGGCGAGGGGACGAAATTCGGGGTAACATACGAAATTCCGGTGCTTGCCCGATCGGAAACCATTCTGGCAGCCTATAAGCGCCTGCGTGAAAGCGGGCAGGGAAAATTATGGTATGGCATGTCGATCGACGATTTTTCGTCAGAAACACGCCTGCTGCTGCGCGACACGGTTTTTAACCTCTTCGAGGATATCTGGCCAAAGGAAGAGCTTCCCAAGCCCTATGGTCTCAGACATCTCTATGCGGAAGTCGCCTATCACAATTTCGCGCCGCCGCACGTCACCAAGAACAGCTATTTCGCCGCTATCCTCGGCCATAACAATAACGACCTCGAGACCTCGCTGTCCTATATGACCTACACGCTGCCGGAAGATCGCGACGACGCGTTGGCGCGCTTGAAACGGACCAATGAGCGGACATTGCAGCAGATGGCGACGATCGCGCCGGTATCCCGTCGGGGATGAGCGGCCAGCCGCGGATTTTCAGTCCCGCGGCCGGCAGTTCTATTCGTCAAGCCCGCGCGTCGCCGGACGTGCGGTAAAGCAGGGTCAATACGGTGAGCATCAACCCAACGAGCGCGACCGAGCCGAAAATGTAGAAATTCCACTCCGGCGCCAGCCCCCTTTGCAACACCAGTCCGCCGATCATCGGTCCGGCAATCCCGCCAAGCCGCCCGACCGCCAGAGAGAAGCCGAGACCCGTGCCGCGAATATGGACAGGATAAAGCCGTCCGACCAGGACATTGGCCAGTATCTGGGTTCCGATGGTGCCGGCACCCGCAAGGGCGACGAGGGCATAAAGAAGCGGACCCTTGTTGACAGTCAGGGCGAAGATCGATGCAGCGCCGATGGCAAACAGGATTGCCACCACCACCTTGACGTTGCCCCTGTCTGCAAAGCGTCCGCCAATAAGGATGCCGATTGCGGCACCGACATTGAGCATGACGGCGAAGCTGAGCGCCGAGCTGATGTCATAACCCATCTTGTTCATGATGGTGGGCAGCCAGTTGACCATGCCGAAGGTGAGCAGCAGCGAGCAGAAGTGAATGCCCCATGCATTCAGCGTCGAGGCCAGTCTGCCTTCCGAGAAGAGCGCACCGACGCCACCCTTCTGCATATTTGCGTGCGGCACGATGCGTTGCAGACCATAACTGTCGCAGATGCCGTCAGCCTCCGCCTGCCGGCCTTTACTCGCCAGCCACTCCGGCGATTCCGGCAGGAACCGCATGAAGATCGGCAGCAGGATCAGCGGCAGGCCGCCGATCAGCATCAACGGTCGCCAGCCATAACTTTCCAGAAGCAGCATGCCCATGACGCCGGAAATGATGCCGCCGATAAGGTAACCCAGGAAGGACAGGGAATTGGCCTGCGCCCTGCGCTGCGGCGGTGAAAATTCCAGCACCAGCGCGGTCACCGTCGGTAACAATGCGCCGAGGCCAAGACCAGCGAAGAATCGGGTGATTTCGAAGGCCAAAAAATTCGGCGTCATGGCCGAGGCAATCATCATCGCCGAAAAACCGGCGAGGCTGAGAAGCACCACCTTCCGCCGGCCGATGCGATCGGCCATGGTGCCGGCAAACAGTGCGCCGAGCAGCATGCCGACCAGCGTCAGGGCGGCCGCGCGCCCGACCATGGCCGGGTTAAGCGCCCAGGCGCCTTCTTTCAGCAGCGCCGGTGCGACCGCGCCATAAACGACCAGATCGTAGCCGTCGAACATGATCATGAGGCCGCATGTCGCGATGACGCCGGCCGGGTTCTTCGTCCGCACGGAAGCGGCGCTCAGATAATTCGTGGACATATTCCTCCCTTTCACGCATGAACGCGCCATCCGGTATGGATTAGCGTCTCCCCGTCCCTGCATTATCCTGCTTGAGTGCCCGGCAGGCTCCACCCTGATATGTGCCCTGCTCCTGTCAAGCCACACGTCGCCGATATCACTCACTGTCGATTAAATGTTGCATTTGCAAAAATTGCAAATGAAATATTGATAAATGCCGGTCGCGTGGCGACGGCTGAAATCAGCGGGATTCCAGCCCGGAAATCGTTGACAGCGTCGGCGTCCAGTTCAAAATGCGAATGCGATTATAGACCCCGTGAACAACGAAGGGATCGGCGTCACTGAAGGCGATAACGTCCTCGAGAGAATGCGCCTCGGCGATGACGAGCGCCGCGGGCGGACCACCGTCACCAGCGCTCATCGGCCCGGACGCCAGGATACGAAACCCTTCTGGCTTCCCTTCACCATTGCGCAAATGGGCCTTGTGCGCCTCCATCTGCGCCGCCCGCTGCTCAGCGGCGCCGGCATCGCTTTCGGCAAAGCGCACGTAAAGCTTCGGTAGATTGCTCCGTTCACTCATGGGCAAGCACGAAATCGTGGTTCACGGACCAGAACCAGTCACCGACAAAACCCAACTCCCGTGCCTTCTCCCGATCCTCGACCCGCTCGAAATTCGCCAGCAGGCTTTCCTTCACGCCAAATACCGCATCGGAGCGAATGTAAGGATCGTCCGGATCGAAAATATGGGTGACGAGCGTGGTGAAGCTTTCGGCCGAAACGATGTAGTGCAGATGCGCCGGGCGGTACGGATGCCGCCCCATCGCCCGCAACAGCCGCCCCACCGGGCCGTCATCCGGTATCGGGTAATATTTGGGTTTCGTCGCCCGGAACCAGTATCGCCCATCTTCGCCGGTAACAAAGACGCCGCGCAGGTTGAAATCGGGCTGGATACCCTTTTGCTGCACGTCATAAAAGCCCTCGTCATTGGCCTGCCAGACATCGATGCGCGCGCCCGCGACCGGCGCGCCCTCGGTATCGAGAATCCGGCCGGCGACGACCATATCCTCGCCCTTACCGTCAAGACAGATATTGGCGCCCATCGGCATTTCCGGCGCATCGGCCACATGGAAGGGACCAAGAACGGTGGATTCGGATGCGCCGCTCGGCTTGCGGTGGTTGATGGCATCGACCAGCATGGAAACACCGAGAATATCGGAAAACAGGATCCATTCCTGCCGCCACTCGTTGCAGATCTGGCCCACTTCGGTAAGGAAATGAATGGCCTTCATCCATTCCTCCTCGGTCGGCTCGATTTCCTTCACCGCCTCATGCAGCTTGCGAGTCACGACCGCCATGATCTCCTTGAGCCGCGGATCGTCACAATCGCGCATGCGGGCAATCACGGTTTCCGCGGAGCGTTCCTCGACGAAATAGCCGTCGTCGCTGGTCATCTTCATATCCATAATTTCCTCCCATCAGTCCGGCCGCGAGCCCTCGAAGGCGCGCTGCAGCAGGTCCCGGATCGCGTTTTTTTCAATCGCCCGCGGGCACCAGTAAGGGTTGGCCGTCGCAAGCTCGGCCATGGGGTCGAGATCGTCAGCCCCAACGCCAAGGGCCGCCAGGCTTGAAGGCGCGCCGAGCCGCGCGGCAAAATCGTAAAGCCCCGGCCCGGCCCGGCCGCCAACCAGTGCAGCCAATGGCGCGAGCAAATCCGGCGCGGCTTCCTCCACATAGGCGATGGTATGCGGCAGAAGCACCGCATGCGTTTCCGCGTGCGGCAGATTGAGACTGCCGCCGAGCGTGTGGCAAAGCTTGTGATGCAGCGACATGCCGACCGCACCCAGCACCGTGCCGCAAAGCCAAGCGCCATAAAGTGCCGTCTCGCGCGCGTCGATATCGTGCGGCGCTTCCCGAATGACCGGAAGCGCATCGATCATTGCCCGCAGCCCGTCCACCGCCATCAGGCTGGCAATGGGGTTACGATCCCGAGCATAAAGCGCTTCCGCCGCATGCGCCATGGCGTTGAGGCCACTCGTCATGCTGATCGAGACCGGCAATCCAAGTGTCAGCTCAGCATCATAGATCACCACTTCCGGCAGGATTTCCGGCCCGCGTATAGTGGTTTTCACGCCGTTTTCCGTCTGGCCAAGAATGGGCGTCACCTCGGAACCGGCATAGGTGGTCGGGATCACGATCTGCGCCGCTTTCGTGCGTAGCGCAACGGCCTTGCCGAGACCGGTGGTGGAACCGCCACCCAACGCCACAACGCAATCCGCACCGGCAGCGCGATAGGCATCGACCGCATCCCTCGTCACCTCGACCGGCGTATGCATGGTCGCATTGGAAAAGACCCCAGCAGCAAATGGGCCGAGACGGGCGGAAAGCGCCTCGGCGTCTCCTTTTTGCTGTGGTGTGGAAAGCACCAACGCTCGCGTGAGGCCGAGACGGCTGATCTCCTGCACCACATCCGCCAGGCTGCCCGCCCCGAAAACGATGCGGGCAGGTGCGGCCGTGTAGACGAACGGCTCCATGGCTCAGGCCGCGTCGAGCTTGAACAGGCGGCGCGCATTGGTACGACCGATCTTCACTCGATCCGCCTCCGCGATACTCGTCGCGTGGAACCAGTCGGAGGCATGGTCGATATTCTCGAAGGGCCAATCGGTGGAGAACAGAATGCGGTCTGCCCCGATTTCCAGAATGGCATCGATCAGCGTCTGGGTACGGAAATTGCCCGATGTGGTAATGTGGAAATTTTCGTTGAAGTAATCCACGAAACGGCGCTTAGCCGGATAACGCGGCGGCAGCTTCACCCAGGCATTCCGATGGTCGATACGCCACATCATGTAGGGCAGGCCCTCGCCCATATGGCCGAGAATGATGTTAAGGCGCGGATGCTCATCGAACAGGCCTGATGCCATGAGGCGGAGCGCATGGACAGCCGTTTCCTGTGCAAAGGCCCAGGTGGGGCCGAGCAGCCAGGGATGGCCGTCATAGATACGCGAATCCTGCGGCAGGGGGTTGCGCGGATGCAGGTAGAAAGGCACGTCGAGCTTCTCGACCTCGCCCCAGAAGGGACGATATTGCGGCAGGTCGTAATAAAGCGGGGTCTGGCCGTCCCCCTCCTGGCTGAAACCGTTGACGAGCGCGCCGACGAAACCAAGATCGTTGACGCAGCGCTGCAATTCCTGCGTCGCCGCATCCGGGTCCTGCAAAGGCAGGGCGGCAAAGGCGAGGAAGCGATCCGGCCGCTTGGCGCATTCTTCCGCCAGCGCGTCATTGGCGCGACGTGCGATCTCGATCGCCTTGCTCTTGTCGGGAATGGCCTGCACCGCCGGGGCATTCAGCGACAGGATCATGGTCTCGATGCCATGCGCATCCATCAGCTTCAGGCGCGTATCCTGAATGTCGAGCAGGCGGTGCTGCAGTTCCTTCCAGTAGTCGCCGGGCACGAAACCGGCCGAATCCTGAAGTGTTTCCGGGATTGCGAAATGCTCCTCGAGAGCGACCTTGCCTTGCATGTAGTTTCCTCCGAATTGCGGTGTTGGTTTGCCGCCTGAATGGCGGTCAATATTGGCCCTTGGGTTCCAGCCCGAGCATGCTCTGGCCGATCATGGTGCCGACGGCATCCCAGTTCATGCTGATGTGGCGGCCAACCGCATTGGCATCCCGCCAGGCGCGCTGCACCGGGTTCGCCAGATCGAGCCCGACGCCGCCGGTGGAGTCATTGAGCGCCTGTACCGCACGCAACGAGAGAGACACAGCAAAGGACTGGCCACGGCGGCTCAGAAGGCGATCGTCCACGGTAAACTCCGAGCGACCCTCGATGCGGGACTGTGCCAGCGCCTGAGCACGCGAGACGTCGCGCAGCAGGATTTCGCAGGCTGCGTCAACACTCGCCGCCGCTTCCGCGACGCGCAGCTGGATGGTCGGGAATTCGGCCATGCGGTTATTGCCGCCCGCCACCGCGCCGCGCGTAACCCGGCCACCGACATGATCGACATAGGCGGCAAGCGCCCCCTTGGCAGCGCCGACGCCGGCCGCCGCGAGACAGGAGGGGATGCCGGTCAGAAGCGGCATGTTGAACAGGCCCTCATGCGCATAATGGCGCCCACCCGGCGTGTGCCCGCTGGTTGCGTCCGGAAAGGTGAGAACCCGGTGTTCGGGTACAAAGACGTCATCAAGAACCAGCGTCTTGGAACCGGTGCCGGCCAGCCCAACCACATGCCAGGTGTCTTCAATGACATATTCGCTGGCGGGAACGAGCAGAAAGGCGGGAACCGGCTTTCCTTCGCCTTTCGGTGGCAGAATGGCGGCGCAGAGAGACCATTTTGCGTTTTCGCAGCCGGACGCGAAGGCCCATTTGCCGCTGAGGCGATAGCCGCCATCGGCAGCCTCCGCCATCTTCACCGGCGCATAGGAGCCGCATAGCAGAGCATCGGGATTTTCACCCCAGACATCGGCCTGCGCCTGTTCCGGAAACATCGCCAGCAGCCATTGATGGGCGGACAGCAGGCCGGCGACCCAGCCCGTCGATGCACAGGCCGCCGAAAGCTCTATATTGGCCTCCACCAACTCGGCAAAATCGCCACCCTTGCCGTTAAAGGCTCGGGGCTTGACGACATCGAAATAACCGATGCCACGCAGCGCCTCTATATGGCTCGCAGGCACGCGCCGCGCCTCCTCCGTCTGCCTCGCGCTGGAGCGGAAAAGATCGGCTATGCCGACAACGCGGCTGGCGAGGCGGACATGCGGGTTCGTTTGCACCGGCTGCGGCGCATGGCTCATATCGTTCATGATTGTCTCCTTGCGGGAATGCTCTGACCGCGGAAATTCAGGCGGGTTCGTGTGCGGGGCTTGCCGCGCAATATTGGGCGTTTTCGTAAAGCAGCGGCCGCGTCGTCTCGCTGACATCGGCCGAGACCACCTGTCCGATGAAGACGGTATGGGTTCCATAGGGCATGGCCGCAACCCGGCGGCAGGCGATGGCAGCATGGGCCGTGGGCAAATAAAGGACGCCATTCTCGTGGCGCTGCCAACTGCCGTCACGGAAACGCTCCTCCGGCGGCAGCTTGCCGCTGAAGCCATCCGAAAGCGCGATCTGGTCCTGCGTCAGCACGTTGACGATGAAATCGGGCCGGCACAGCAGCAATTCATGCAGAAGGGTACGATTGTTCAGACAGACCAGCAGAGACGGCGGCTCCATCGAAACCGAGGTGACGGCCGTGACCGTCATGCCGTGATCGCGCTGATCACCGGCGGCGCAGGCGGTGATAACAGTTACAGTTGCCGGGAAACGCCGCATCGTCGAACGGAAATTCTGGCCGACGCCTTCAGGCGCAAGACTGCTCAGGCCAAACAATGCTGATGTCATGAGATCCTCCCAAATCCTGGTTCTTATTTATTTTCATTTGCAACATTTGTCAATGCAAATGTTTTCCGTCATTTTTTTCGCCAGAGGGCCTGCTCTTCCCGGCGTTGTGGCGCGACACTATTGAAACCGATGGATTGTGCCGGTACAGCCGATAGGCGCACATCTGGATCTGGCGCATGGTTCTCAAACAGGGATTTGCTTGTGTCTTATCAGTTCACCGACTCGGTACCCTACCTGCTCAACTGGGTGGGCGTTCGACTGGGCGAGCGTTTTTCCGTGAGACTGACGTCTTACGACATCACGCTGCCCATGTACCGCGTGCTGGCGACGCTCCGACAACAGGAAAGCAAAACGCTGACCGAGCTTTCGGACATGGTGTCGGTGGAAATTTCCACCCTGTCGCGACTGGTGGGGCTGATGGTGCGGCGCAATCTCGTCAGCCGCGAGCGGCCGGCCGACAACGCCCGCATCGTGCGTATCACCCTGACAACAAAAGGCGAGGAACTTGCCGACGAGCTCATGCCTATCGCGGCCATGTTTGAAAAAACCGCGATCGAGGGCCTCGACCCGGCCGAGGTGAAGCTTTTCAAGAGCATCCTGCGCCATATCGGCCTGAATATCGCCGGTCTCTGAGAGCGGCGTCAGGGCGCTCAATCGCTGGAGGCGGAACCAGCAAGCCAGAGCTCTCCAGGCCCAGGGCATGCAATGTTTCTGCAATGGCCGATTCCTATTCTTGCGAAACCTCACGCGGATGAAAGGAATCCCATGCCTGAAAGATCGTCAGTGGCCGTCCCGGCAGCAATCGTCCTCGTCGCCGGCGTATCGCTGCTGCTGACGGCCTGCGCATCGACCGTCATGAAAAGTTATATCGGCGCGCCGATTACCAGCGTGATGCTGGATTACGGCCCGCCGGACAATATCTACAGCCTCGGCCCCGGCCAGCAGGCCTATCAATGGCGCAAGAACAAGACACAGGTTGTCGCCGGCTCCTCAAGCGGGATAGTGCGGACGACCCGGCATGGCGAGCGGTATGAAATCTCGGAAACGCCGGGTTATGTCGAGCGCATCGATTGTTATTATACCTTCTACACCCGCAATTCCGGCAGCGAGTGGTATGTGACGAGCTTCCGGCAGCCTTCACTCGAATGCGAGTGATTAGGATTTCGGACTGTTGCAGCCAGTCTGTTTTTCGCTCCACGCCGTTATACCGCCGCCTCCACTTTGAAAGCGGCGGTATTTTTTTAATTTCTCCCTGGAAGCCTTCATGGAAGGGGCCGATCAGAAGCGATAGTTCAGACCGGCCTTGAAGACATGATCGCTGACATCGGTCTTCGACCGGCCGCTGGCTGTCGTCGTGGCCACATTTCCCGTGTTCACATAATTATATTCAAACTTAGCCGACAGGCCGCCGCCAAAGCTCTGTTCGACGCCGGCGCCGACAAGATACCCCTGTTTCCAGCCGTCGGGACCCGTCACGCCATTGCCATCCTTAAACTTCGTCGTGGTCAGGCCGGCAGTGCCGTAAAGAAGCGTCTGATCGAGCGCCACACCTGCCTTCAGTTTGGCCGCACCCCGGAAACGCTCACGCAACCGGCCGTTCGGCACACGCGCATCGTTTCCGAGATAGGAGCCTTCCACTTCCGCACCGACGACACCGGAGCCGAACTGGAAATTGTACCCCGCCTGAACGCCACCCGTTAGGCCACGGCCGCTGGCCAGTGGACTGAACTTCGGAGAGGCGACACCGCCATGGGCACCGACATAGGCCCCGCTCCATGAGAAAGCCGGCTGATTGCCGTAGTCGAAGGATTGCTGATTGTAGTTGGTGAGATCGGCGGAATAAGCGTTGCCCGCGACCGCGACGGCAATAATGACGGCGGCAAGTGATTTCTTGATGATCGACATGAATGACTCCAGACGAAACCGCTGCGCCAAGGCCTGGCGCCCGCAATGTTTCAGTTCGCGTTGAAGAACCGGAAACCGGTTCCCGTTCGTCTCCTGCGCCCAAACGGCATGACATGCCGATGAGCTCAGCAGATAAGGGCATCTTCCCCACGAGAATTACGCCTGCATTGCACGCGACCAATTTGACTATAAATAATTGATTTATTTAATATAGTTAGAGGATTTTGTTTAACTGTATCTTAACCATTGTCGGACGCGACCGCTCTTGGAAAGACCGAACGGACTTCCAACCGAACGCAGAAGCCGGGGTTCAAATCAAGGAACAGAACACGGCCACGATGAAGCTCGGCGGCTTTCTGGACCAGATTTAACCCAAGGCCTGCGCCCGGCGAATTTGTGTTGATGCGATGAAAGGGCTCGAAGACCTGACCGCGCTCCGCAACGGGTATGCCTGGCCCTTCATCACAGACCTCGATGGCCCCGGCCGCGTCAATCCGAATTGTGATTGCACCCTTGCCGCCGGCATGATCGATCGCATTGCGAACGAGGTTGACGACCGCCATCTCGATGATCGACGCCTGCATGGTAAAAATGGCGGGACCCGCGCTCGGCTCGAAATCGAAATCGTAACCGGCGTCCAGCGCAATCGGGGCCAGATCGGTCGCGATGCGCTCGACAAGTTGATTGAGATCGCACGGCTCCGCCGGCAGTTCGACAGCGCCCACCGCCTGCATTTCCAGCAGCTGATGCGCAACGCGGGTGAGGCGATCGATATCCGCCCGGATCTGACGGCTCAGCGCGTCATCGGGCAAAAGATCGGCTCTGGTCCGCACGATCGCAATAGGCGTCCTCAGTTCATGTGCCGCATCGGCAAGAAAACGGTTGCGGCGATTATAGCCGTCATCAAGCTGCGACAGCGCAATGTTGAAGGCATCCACCAGCGGAATGAGTTCAACGGGAACCTTCGACCGGTCGATCCGCTCTGACCGGTTGTCGAAATCGATGGACTCGGCCTGCTTAACCGTATCCATCAGCCCACTGAGAGAACGGCCGACTGCCCTCGGCGTCACCAGCAGTGTCGCGATACCCGTCAAAATCAGCATCGGCACAACAGCGATGAGAATGATAAAGCCCAGCGCGGGCAGCACCTTGAACCAGCGGATCGAGCCATTGGCATCCTTTTCCAGATCCAGCTGGACATTGATCCAGATGCTGAGGCCGTCATTCGGCATTCCATCCTCAGTACCCGCAATGAACTGGAGGCGGCCCGCCGCGGTATCGCGGTTCTCGACAGTGGCACGCAACGTCCCGGCCGCATCCAGACTCGCACGATCAAAGCTCCAGGGAAAGATAGCGGAAAGGGCCGGTGGCGGGACAGCGCCAAATTGCACGACGACGCCGTTGAGGTCGCGCACGACGAACCAGAGGTTTGGATAGCGCCGCTTCAGCTCCGTCAGCTCAGGCGTCGCTGGCAGTTGCGGTTTGCCTTGACCATCCTTTGTCACACTCTCCGCGACTATCCGGGCTGCCTCTTCATTCGCACCTTCAAGACGTGGATCGATGATCCAGATCCAACCGATGAGGAGGATGACGAAGAGGAGGAGCAGGAAGGCCTGTAGCGCGAAAAGCCGCTTCATCAGCCCCCACCGCAGGGATCGATTGCGCGCCGTCTTCATGCCTTCAACCGGATGAGATACCCGATATTACGCACGGCTCTTATTTCCACCGTGGCCCCAGCCTGCAGCAATTTCTTCCTGATGCGGGAAATATGCGCATCGAGGGCATTGGACTCGATCTCGTCATCGAGCGTATAGACCGCGTCGATCAGGTTCGACCGCGTGACGATGCGGTTCGGTCGCCGCATCAGCGCTTCGAGAACGAGGTATTCGCGACGCCGCAATTCGATGATGGAGTTACCGATGCTCACTTCATTGCTGCGCGGATCAAGGCAGAGATTTCCGAACTGGGCGCATCTTTCAGACAGCGAGGGTCCGCGTCTGTGGAGAGCCCTGAGGCGCGCGAGCAATTCTTCGATGGCGAAGGGCTTGGCAAGATAATCGTCGGCACCGGCATCGAGGCCATCGACACGATGATCGACACTGCCGAGTGCAGTGAGCACAAGGATCGGTACGGACTGCCTGCTCTTGCGCAGCGAAGCCACCAGGTTAAGCCCTTCCCCATCAGGAAGACGGCGATCAAGCACAAGCACATCATAGGAGCCGTCCCTCGCCAACGCGTCCGCATCGCTGATTGTGCTGACATGGTCGGCGAGGACGTCGCGGCGGCGTAGCGCTTCCAGAAGCGCGCGTGCCATTTCCGGTTCATCCTCCAGAAGCAAGATTCGCAATGACGTTTCCCCGATGGACTTAAGCCATCCCCTCCACTCATCCGTGAATGTTACAGCAACATTGCAGGATCATCGTCAGACAATCGATATCCTACCGCATGCCGATCAAAAGCCGATGGCGGAGCGGGTGGCAAGACCTGGAAATCATCAGAGGCGCTGAGACTTCCACATCACCTGACGGGCTTGTAGCCGTGCCTCGCGAGAAACCGGTCAAGCTCGCGCGGCTGCGGCTGTTCGCCGGTGTAGATGGCAATATAATCCGGAATTCGTTGCATGCGTACCGAGATATCTTCTTCGGATTGCATGGAAATATAGCCGATCTGCACCAGATAGGTGGTGCGTGCGCGCACATCCGCCGTGCTTTCGCTGTGGCCGAACCGCACGAACATGCGGGAGAGTGCCCCCATTCTTGCCTCATCGGCCTTACGGACCTCCGCGAGAATTTCGTCGGATTGAAGAGCCCAGCTTCTTACCGCAAATTCAAATCGGCTATCAAACAGCGATGGATCGAGCCAGCAATCGAACACATTCAGCATGGCCTCCGCCAGTGTCTCCGCGTAGGCCTCCGACTGCCGGAGGATGCTGCCGGTATTTTTTTCCCGCCAGCGGGCGACGAGCGCAGCCAGTAATTCCTCCCGGTCCTTAAAGAACCAGTAAAAGCTTGTGCGGGACACGTTGAGCTTTTTCGCCAGGGGCAGGATTTTCACGGAGTCCACGCCCGATTCCAGCAACGCCTGATAGGCGGCGCCCAGCCACCCCTCCTGCGAACCGCGCCAACCGTTTTCGTTTATTGTCGCTTCCATGACAGGTTTCTAGCAAACTGGCCTCTGCGCGACAAGAAAAAGTACACCGACGTCAAATCTCTATACACATATGTTTTGTAAATTGACATAGGTGTACATTCGCATTTAGCCTCGGTCGGAATATTCTCTTTGGAGCAGGCCATGTCGAGCGATCCCCTTCTGCAGCCCTATCAGCTGAAACACCTCACCTTGCGCAACCGCATCATCGTCACCTCGCACGAGCCCGCCTATCCGGAAGACGGCATGCCGAAGGGGCGCTATCGCGCCTACACGGTAGAGCGCGCCAAAGGTGGTGTCGCGTTGACAATGACGGCGGGTTCCGCGGCCGTATCGAAGGACAGCCCGCCCGTCTTCAACAATCTGCTCGCCTACAAGGATGAGATCGTTCCCTGGATCCGGGACATGACCGACGCCGTGCATGAACAGGGTGCTGCGATCATGATCCAGTTGACCCATCTTGGACGACGTACCCGCTGGGACAAAGGCGACTGGCTGCCAATCCTTGCGCCGTCGCATCATCGCGAAGCAGCGCACCGGGCATTTCCGAAGAAGATAGAGGATTGGGACATCGAGCGTATCATCAAGGATTTCGCCGATGCCGCCGAGCGGATGAAGGCTGGCGGGATGGATGGGGTGGAGCTGGAGGCCTATGGTCACCTCATCGACCAGTTCGTCTCGCCATTGACGAATGAGCTCGATGGCCCCTATGGCGGCCCGCTTGAAAACCGGATGCGCTTCTGTCTCGATGTTTTCAGGGCGATGCGCGAACGCGTGGGCGACGATTTCATTCTCGGTGTCCGCTATACAGCCGACGAATGTCTTGAGGGCGGCACGGAAAAGGCTGACGGAATCGAAATCGCCAGACGGCTGAAGGACAGCGGACTGATCGATTATCTCAATGTCATCAGAGGCCATATCGACACCGATCCCGGCCTGACCGATGTCATTCCTATCCAGGGCATGGCCAATGCGCCGCATCTCGATTTCGCCGGCGAAATCCGCGCCGCGACGAATTTCCCGACTTTTCACGCCGCCAAGATCCAGGACGTCGCGACCGCCCGTCACGCCATCGCGTCCGGCAAGCTGGACATGGTGGGCATGACGCGCGCCCACATGACCGACCCGCATATCGTGCGAAAGATCATGCAGAAACGCGAGGACGATATCCGGCCCTGCGTGGGTGCGAATTATTGTCTCGACCGGATCTATCAGGGTGGCCTTGCCTTCTGCATCCACAATGCGGCAACAGGCCGTGAGGAGACCATGCCGCACGAGATATCAAAGGCGGCAGAACGACGAAAAGTGGTGATCGTCGGTGCCGGGCCGGCAGGGCTGGAGGCCGCGCGCGTCTGCGCCGAACGGGGGCATGAGGTAGTCGTTTTCGAGGCTGCCAACAATCCAGGGGGGCAGATCCGCCTGACCGCGCAGAGCGAGCGGCGTCGGGAAATGATCAGCATCATCGACTGGCGTATGGCCCAATGCGAGAGGCTAGGGGTCACTTTTAATTTCAACAGCTGGGCAGAAGCGGACACGGTGCTTTCCGAAAAACCCGACGTCGTCATTATTGCGACAGGCGGATTGCCACATACGGACGTCCTGTCCAAAGGCAACGACCTTGTCGTCTCGGCATGGGATATCATCTCGGGAGACGTGAAGCCGGGCACGAGCGTGCTGGTTTACGACGACGCCGGCGACCACGCCGGACTACAGGCCGCAGAATTTCTCGCCAAAGCGGGGGCAAAGGTGGAAATCATGACGCCGGACCGCGCTTTCGCGCCGGAGGTCATGGCCATGAACCTCGTTCCCTATATGCGCTCCCTGCAAAAGCTGGATGTTACCTTCACCGTAACCTATCGGCTGGAAGCGGCCGAGAAGCAAGGTAACCAGCTTATCGCCCATATCGGCAGCGACTATGGTGGCGTGATGAAATCAAGGATGGTGGACCAGATCGTCATCAATCACGGCACCGTTCCGCTGGATGACCTCTATTTTGAACTCAAGCCTGGTTCAAAGAACCTTGGCGAAGTTTCATACGACGACCTGCTTGCGGGGAAATCCCAGAAGGTGGAGCGCAACCCTGAAGGCACATACCAGCTCTTCCGCATCGGCGACGCCGTCGCTGCGCGCAATACGCATGCGGCAATCTACGATGCATTGCGCCTGGCCAAGGATATTTGAGGCGGATCGGCGCGGCGCGAGAGGTGGAGATGGAGAAGGTTGGCCCGATGAGGACTGCCTACCAATCCACCGCGGCGCCGTTCGACTCATGGCTCGAGCCCACTAAGCAAAAAGGCCCTGCGATTTATCGCAAGGCCTTGATACATAAAGAATTCGGATGGTGGGCGTGACAGGGATTGAACCTGTGACCCCTACGATGTCAACGTAGTGCTCTCCCGCTGAGCTACACGCCCTCCGTTGCGGCGGATAGACCACAAAACCGGTTCATGCGTCAACTGCTTTTTTTCGGTTTTGTGAAGGTTTTTTGAGAGGCCTTACGCCACAAGGAGTTTGTTCACCTCATCCACGAGATCGCGCAGGTGGAACGGCTTGGAAAGCACCTTGGCATCCTTCGGAGCCTTCGAATCGGCGTTCAGCGCAACGGCTGCAAAGCCGGTGATGAACATGACTTTCAGGTCAGGATCGAGTTCGGTCGCGCGCCGTGCGAGCTCGATGCCATCCATTTCAGGCATCACGATGTCGGTCAGCAGTAACGAAAATGGCTCTTCGCGAAGCCGGTCATAGGCGCTGGCGCCATTGTCGAAGGAAGAAACCTTGTAACCGGCTTTTTCCAGCGCTTTCACGAGGAAGCGGCGCATATCGTTGTCGTCTTCAGCGAGAAGAATTTTCTGATTCATCATAAGTGACCGTAACTGCTCAATGTTTGGAATACCCTAGCCCGATTATAGGATTTTCACGGTAAATATCCTGTGAACGCGTGAATCGGTATAGCGCTGTTTGGGCGATAGTATGGACTTGCCGCACCGTAACTGGCAACATGAACCTCCTGATAGTTTACGACATGGTAAATGGCACTGAATGGACTGGGTGACGGGTGAATATGAGCTGTTTGAAGTAACGGAACCTGCCGTCCAGACCCTGCCATTTGTCTATAATTCACCCCATAGCGGCCGCTGCTATCCCATCTCCTTCCTCGAGTCGGCACGGCTCGATTCGCACGACATCCGTCGCTCCGAAGATCATTTCGTCGATGAGCTCTTTGAGGCGGCGCCAGAAATTGGCGCACCGCTTCTGAAAGCCAACTTCCCGCGCGCCTATCTCGACGTCAATCGCGAGCCTTACGAACTCGATCCGCGCATGTTCGACGGCACGCTGCCGCCCTATGCCAATATCGGCTCCATGCGCGTCGCCGGTGGCCTTGGGACGGTGCCTCGCATCGTCGCCGAAAACATGGATATTTACGCGCACCGCCTGCCTGTCGAGGAGGCGCTTTCGCGGATCGAGACGATCTATAAACCTTATCATGCCTGCCTGCGCCGCCTGTTATCGCGCACCCATGCCCATTTCGGCATGGCGGTCCTGATCGATTGTCATTCCATGCCCGGCAATATCCGTGTCGCCGGTTCCAACCTCAAGCCGGACGTGATCATCGGCGACCGCTACGGAACCAGCGCGTCGCAGGAGGTCTCCCGCGCGGCCCTGCATTTCCTGGAGGAGCTGGGCTTCGTCGCCACCTGCAACAAGCCTTATGCCGGCGGCTTCATCACCGAGCATTATGGCCGGCCGATCCGTTCGCTGCATGCGTTACAGATCGAAGTCAATCGTGGCCTTTATGTCGATGAAAAAACGCTTCTGAAAAAACCTGATTTCCCCGTCATCCAGGCATCGCTGGAAATCTTCATGCGCCAACTCGGCGCGTTTGTTTCGGAATATGCGATCGAGACGTCTCTCGCCGCCGAATAACCCACCAGCTAACAAACTGTTTCAGGCCCCGCCTCTCTCGTCCGGTTCCCAAACCGGGCAAAAAAAACCGCGCCTTGGCGCGGTCAAGTCTAGGGAGGAAACACCCAAGGAGGGTATTTACAGTCAAAGACTGTAGGATGAAGCTACGCCGCCCATGCCTAATTGTCAATCATTTTATTATTTGCCTATTTATTGACCTTTTGCTGAAAATTTAGAAACCGTGCGGTCGGAAGCATTCGGGTGGACGGCAGATGACATTCCGGTTTAAGGATGAGGCACCAAACTGATTACTCTTCTAGCGACGAGGTTTAGCATGCTGCCCGATCGGGATTTCTTCTTTAAACTTGCCGATGCCGCCAGCGCCGAAACGCTTCCTCGCTTTCGCACGGGCATAGCCGTCACGAACAAGGAGGATGGTGGCTATGATCCGGTGACGGAGGGCGATCAGGCAGCAGAAACCGCCATTCGTGCGCTTATCGAGCAGCGTTTTCCGCAGCACGGCATCCTTGGAGAAGAACACGGCAATGTCGGTCTCGACCGCGACCACATCTGGGTCATAGACCCGATCGACGGCACACGCGCGTTTATTTCGGGCGTGCCGGTCTGGGGCACGCTGATCGGGTTCCAGTCGGGTGGTCGCGCAAGAATGGGCATGATGGACCAACCCTTTACCAAAGAACGCTATTTCGCTGATGGCGAGGCTGCCTGGTATTTCGGACCGGATGGCGAACGAAAGATACGCACGCGCAATTGTACCTCGCTTTCGGACGCCGTTCTGTTCACCACGACGCCGCACATCTTTACCGAGGAAGAAAAGCCCGTTTACGAGAAAGTCCAGGACCAGGTTCGGCTTTTCCGTTACGGCGTGGATTGTTACGCCTACTGCCTTCTCGCCGCCGGTCACGTCGATCTCGTCATCGAGTCTGGCCTGAAGCCCTATGACGTCGGCGCCTTGATACCTGTCATCGAACAGGCCGGTGGCATCATGACAACGTGGGACGGGGGACGTCCGGAAAATGGCGGACGCATCCTGGCGGCTGGCTCAAAAGCGGTGCACGAACAGGCGCTCGCCGTTCTCTCAAAACTCTGAGGCAGCCCGCTTAAGCGGCCATCACTCCGGCGCGAAAAACGCGTCGATGGCCGCCAGCGCCTGTTTGCGGAAAACGTCACGCTCATGCAGCAATTCGTGGCGCGCGCCGGTGATCGGAAGAAGCTGCGCTGCCCGGAAATTGCGTGAGAGTTCCTCCTGCGCCTTATAGGGCGTGATTGTGTCCAGCATGGGCGCTAGAACGAGCGTCGGCACCATGATATTTGTGAGGTGCTCCTGACGCGTGACACGCCGCATCGTCTTCAGCGCCTCGTAGACCCAGCGTGCCGTGGGCGCGCCGATGAATAGTTCGGGAAACTGCCGGTGCAGGGTCAGATTCCTGGAAAAACGCGTGGCGTCTGAGGTGAGCGGGTTGCCGTCAAAGTCGCGCTCCCGCTGGTCTCTTCCGAGTTGAATTCGACCCAGTCCAAGGAGGCTGAACGTCGTTGCAACCAGCTTGATGACCCATGAAGGGACGGACTGCTGGCTGTCGAGCTCGATGAAGGGCGAGCACAAGGCCAGGCGGTCGATACGATTGGCCAAGCCGGGAGCGGCAGCAAGGGCCGCAAGCGCGCCGGTGGAGTGGGCGATCATGAAGAAGGGCAGCCGCGTATCCGGCAGCACAACCTGCTCAAGAAACAGGCTAATATCGCGCGTATAGTCTGAAAATCGCCGTACATGCCCGACACCCGGCTTGTTCAGGAGCCGTTCCGATCCGCCCTGCCCACGCGTGTCGAACGTTGCGACCCAGAAACCCATGGCTGTCAGGTCGGCGACGGTCTCGAAATATTTCTCGATACATTCGTTTCTGCCATGCAGCAGAACCACCGTTCCGCGGGCAAGGGAGCGGCTGGAACGGAAGATCGCATATCGAAGCTGTTTGCCGCCATGTCCGGTAAAATATCCGACGGTATGGTTGCCGGGAACCGGGTTGTCTTCACTGGCGCGCAAGGTGGCTTCGATCATCGGTCTTTTCCGGCTTTTCTGCCCTTTCGGGATAGGTCGGCGGCGCGGGAAGGTCAAAGAAAAAATTGCCGGAACCGTCGGTTAAAGCAGTCGCGGTTCCGGCCAGTATGACAGAAGAAGAAGGGACGTTATTGCTTCTGCCGACGGAGGATGCCTCCGATGACCGCAGTTTTATGGCGCTCAAACTGAACGATCCCGGAACCGGATGTTCAGCCATGGTTCATATTGCTTTCGTCTTTTCGCGCCTCTTGACGCCGCGTTTCAGCATTCCCATCTCATTCGTGCGGTCGCCAGATCGGGACCGCGCCAAATGTCCAACCATTGCCAGAACGGGGTGGTGGACCTAACCGCAAACAGTCGCTTCTTAAGGAGGACACCATGCGCCACGTTGATTTTTCCCCTCTCTATCGCTCCACCGTCGGCTTCGACCGTCTTTTTTCGATGCTTGACGGCCTTGGCCAGCCCGAGCAGGCTCAGTCCTATCCGCCCTATAATATCGAACGGACAGGCGAAAATACCTATCGCATCACCATGGCGGTTGCCGGTTTCGATGAAACCGAACTTAGCATTGAATCCCGCGCCAATGCGCTGACAGTGAAGGCCGAAAAGGCCACGGACGACAAAACGACCGAAGGCGAGTTCCTGTATCGCGGCATCGCGACCCGCGCTTTTGAACGCCGCTTCCAGCTTGCAGATCACGTCGAAGTGCAGACCGCTTCCCTGAAGAACGGGCTGCTTCACATCGACCTCGTTCGCAATATTCCGGAAGCCATGAAGCCGCGCCGCATCGCGATCTCGTCCGACAGCGCCGATGCGCCGAAGACGATCGAAGCTCAGGTTACCCCGGCTCAGGTCAACTAAGCATTCCGACAGGCAAGACGGACGGCCCCCTCGCGGGGCCGTTTTTGTTATGGGAGAGCGCTTTATCGAGCGGAGGCTACTGCGCCTTCTGCTGCAGCCGCTTCGGCTACCGCCGCCTTTTCATGCGCCTTTCGGGCGTAACGCTGGGCGAGAACCGCGCAGACCATCAACTGGATCTGGTGGAACAGCATGATCGGCAGAACTATCGCGCCGATGCTCTGCCCTGCGAAGATTGCGCCCGCCATCGGCACGCCGCTCGCAAGGCTCTTCTTCGAACCACAGAAGGTGATGGTGATTTCATCCGCCTTATCGAAACCAAGCAGACGGCTGCCGAACATTGTCGCGCAGAGAACCAACGCCAGAAGCACAATGTTGATGAGGACGACGACGCCGATATCCCTGATGGAAAACGTGTGCCAGATGCCCTCGATGACCGCATCGGAAAACGCCAGATAGACCACCATCAGGATCGAGCCGCGATCGACAGGTGACAGAAGTTTCTTGCGCGCCCGGATCCAGTCGCCGATCCAGGGTTGCAGCACCTGGCCGGCGATGAAGGGCAGAAGCAATTGCAGGAAGATTTGCAGGAACGCGTCCAGCGAAAATCCACCGCCGTGGCCCCCGACCGAAAACAACAGACCGACGAGCAGTGGCGTCAGGAACATGCCGAAAATGTTCGATGCCGAGGCCGAGCAGATTGCCGCCGGCACGTTTCCGCCCGCCATTGACGTGAAGGCGATGGAGGACTGCACGGTGGATGGCAGCACGCAGAGAAACAGTACGCCCATATAGAGCGGAGCCGGAAGGATGCTTTCGGGAATGAAGCCGATCGCCACACCGAGAAGCGGGAAAAGGCCGAAGGTGACGAGCAGAATCGCCAGGTGCAGACGCCAGTGCAGAATGCCCGCAATGACCACATCGCGCGAAAGGCGCGCGCCATGCAAGAAGAACAGCAGGGCGATGGCAAGTTTCGTCGCAAGCCCGAAATATTCAGCCGGCTCGCCACTGATCGGCAGAATGGAAGCCAGAATTACGGTGGCCACCAGCATCATGGTGAAACGGTCGGGTAAGAAGCGGGTCATGGGACGTCTTTCCGGCATTGGTTTTGCTTGAAACGCCCGCCACTATCCATCATCATGATTTCGGATGCAAAGACTAACAGTTATCATGATTTGAGATAATGCTGAACCTTCAACATCTTGCCAGCTTCGTCATGTTGCAGCAAACCGGCAGTTTCACCCTCGCTGCCGAACGGCTGGGCATTGGGCAATCCACCGTCAGCCAGCATATTCAAAGGCTTGAGGCATCGCTTGGCCGGCGACTGATTGCACGCAACACGCATCAGGTGAAGCTGACTGGCGAGGGTGAGGCATTGCTTGGTTACGCCCGCAACATGCTCGAAATCGACAGCAAAGTGTCGTCGCTCTTCACCGAAAGTCGTCTGCGTGGGCGGCTACGGCTTGGCGTGTCGGAGGATTTCGTCGCAAGCCGGCTCACGGCCATCCTGGAGGAATTCATCCGCCTTTATCCCCTTGTGGATCTGGAGCTGACGGTTTCGCTGAGTGGGGTGCTTTACCAGATGCAGGATAATGGTGAGCTGGATGTGGTACTGGCAAAACGCCGCCTGGGCGACAAGCTTGGCCATTTCCTTTACCGTGAACCACTCGTCTGGCTGGCGCGTGACCCCGATCGCATGCTGAACCAGCCGGATGCCCTGCCGTTGATCGCCTTCCCGCCGCCGAGCATTACCAGAAAGGCCGCACAGGAAGCGTTGGACCGGGCCGGACTCTCCTGGCGGATCGTCTGCACCTGCGGCAGCCTGAGCGGACTTACTGCTGCGGCAAGGGCGGGCATGGGTATTCTGGTGCAGCCGCGCAGCATGGCACCGGCCGGTCTTAAGGAGATTACCGCCGGCGTGTTACCCGTCCTTGAGGATGTCGAATTTGTGCTTCAGCCGAGCAAGGGCGTCGATGCGAAGCTGGTGCGCGCCCTTTCCGACCTCGTGTCGAGCAAGAGCATCGCACCCGGCAGCTTCGTCTAACGCGCCTTAATTGTTCCGGTTTGACAGGCAGCGGCCGACGCTGTCACGCCAACCGGCGATCGCGTTTTTCCGCTCCCCCTCGTCCATTTCGGGGCTGAAGCGGCGGTCGCGTCGCCAATGGTCAGCGAAAGCCTTGCGGTCCGGCCAGATACCTGCGCGTGAGGCCGCAAGCCAAGCGGCACCCAGGATTGTCGTCTCCAGAAAGACAGGTCTATCGACGGGCGCGGCGAGAATATCTGCCAGCCGTTGCATGGTCCAATCGGAAGCGACCATGCCGCCGTCGACCCTCAATACCGTCTTGCCATTGTCACCCGCCCAGTCCTTGCGCATGGCATCCAGCAGATCAAACGTCTGATAGGCGACGCTTTCCAGCGCCGCGCGGGCAAATTCCGCCGGCCCGGTGCCCCGCGTTAGGCCGAAAATCGCACCGCGCGCTTCGGCATCCCAATAGGGCGCGCCAAGACCGGTGAAGGCCGGCACGAGATAAACCCGCTGCTTGGGATCGGCTTTTTCGGCAAGCGCGCTGACTTCAGATGCAATAGAGATGAACCCAAGCTCGTCACGCAGCCACTGCACGGCGGCACCGGCAATAAAGATCGAGCCTTCAAGTGCATAGGTCGTCACGCCATCGAGGCGGTAAGCAATCGTCGTCAGCAGGCGGTTGGTGGATGTAACCCGGTCGGTACCAGTATTGAGAAGCGCGAAACAGCCGGTGCCATAGGTGGATTTCATCATGCCCGGCTCAAAGCAGGCATTGCCGATCACGGCCGCCTGCTGATCGCCGGCCACACCCAGGATCGGAATTTCCGCACCCAGCAGCGACTTGTCCGTCACACCAAAATCCGCGGCGCAATCCAGCACTTCCGGCAGCATGGCGCGCGGAATATCCAAGATCGACAGCAACTCGTCATCCCAGGCATTGTCTTCGATATTATAGATCAACGTGCGCGAAGCATTGGTGGCGTCGGTCACATGGCGACGACCGCCGGTGAGGCGATAGATCAGAAAGCTGTCAACGGTGCCGAAGCAGATGTCGCCCTTCACGGCTTTTTCACGAAGGCCGCTGACGCTATCGAGAAGCCATTTCAGCTTGGTACCGGAGAAATAAGGGTCAAGCAGCAGCCCGGTCTTTTTTGAAAAGAGCGGCTCCAGTCCGCGGCGTTTCAGATCCTCGCAGATGGGCGCGGCGCGCCGATCCTGCCAGACCACGGCCCGGTGCACGGCCTCGCCGGTATTGCGGTCCCACAGCACCGTCGTTTCGCGCTGGTTGGTGATGCCTATTGCCGCAATATCGGAGGCGGCAATGCCGGCATCGGCAAGCGCCAGCCGGATGGTTTCGAGCACGCTTTTCCAGATATCCTCGGCATCATGTTCGACCCAGCCGGAGGCAGGGAAATGCTGCGGAAATTCTCGCTGGCCGACACCGATGACCCGCATGTCGCGATCAAAGACCATCGACCTCGTCGATGTCGTGCCCTGATCGATCGCCAGAATATAACCGCCCATTATGTAACTCCCTTTCAAACGCAATGACGGGGCGGCAGAGCCGCCCCGGTTTCAAGATTTTAGGCAGACATTACTTCTGCCAGCTTTTGACCAGTTCGTCGTAATTGACGGTGACCGGCTTTTCCTTTTCGTTGGCAATCTTCAGCTGCGGCGCCAGATTGCCCTTCGAAACGGCGTCCTTGTTCCAGTATTCAATATCATGCTCTTCCGCCAGCTTCGGGCCGATATCGCCCTGCACGCCGGCACGTTCGAGACGGCCCATGACCTTTTCCTGCTCAGCGCAGAGCGAGTCCATCGCTGCCTGTGCGGTTTTGGCACCCGACGACGCATCGCCGATTGCCTGCCACCACAGCTGCGCCAGCTTTGGATAGTCAGGAACGTTCGTCCCCGTCGGCGACCATTGAACCCGGGCCGGCGAGCGATAGAACTCGACGAGACCACCGAGCTTGGAGGCACGGTCCGAGAAGCTCTTGTGATGGATGGTGCTGTCACGAATGAAGGTGAGACCGACGTGGCTCTTCTTCACATCCACGGTTTTCGAGGTCACGAACTGCGCATAAAGCCATGCGGCCTTGGCTCGGTCGTCAGGCGTGGATTTCATCAGCGTCCAGGAACCCACATCCTGATAACCAAGCTTCATGCCGTCTTTCCAGTAGACACCATGTGGCGAGGGTGCGACACGCCATTTCGGCGACCCGTCCTCGTTCACGACAGGCAAGCCCGGCTTGGCCATATCGGCCGTGAACGCCGTGTACCAGAAGATCTGCTGGGCAATGTTGCCCTGTGCAGGCACCGGTCCTGACTCGGAGAAGGTCATGCCCTGTGCTTCCGGCGGCGCATATTTCTTCAGCCACTCAAGATATTTCTCGATGGAATAGACCGAGGCCGGGCCATTGGTATCGCCGCCGCGCGCTACGCAGGAACCGACCGGCTGCGACTTGTCATTGACCTTGATGCCCCATTCATCGACCGGCAGGCCGTTTGGCAGGCCCTTGTCGCCGTTGCCGGCCATGGAAAGCCAGGCATCGGTGAAACGCCAGCCAAGCGAGGGGTCCTTCTTGCCGTAGTCCATATGGCCAAAGACCTTCTTGCCGCCGACATCGCGGCCGGTGAAGAATTCGGCGATGTCCTCATAGGCCGACCAGTTGACGGGAACGCCGAGGTCGTAGCCGTATTTGGCCTTGAAGTCCGCCTTGTTCTTGTCGTCGTTGAACCAGTCGTAACGGAACCAGTAGAGGTTCGCGAATTGCTGGTCAGGAAGCTGGTAGAGCTTCTTGTCCGGCGCCGTCGTGAACGCGCTGCCGATGAAGTCCTTGAGGTCGAGACCAGGATTGGTGACGTCCTTGCCTTCATTGGCCATGAAGTCGGTCAGGTTGCGCACCTGCTGGTAACGCCAGTGGGTGCCGATGAGGTCGCTGTCGTTGACCCAGCCATCGTAGAGGTTCTGGCCGGTTTGCATCTGGGTCTGGATCTTTTCGACAACGTCACCTTCCTGGATGAGGTCGTGCGTCACCTTGATGCCGGTAATGGCGGTAAAGGCCGGAGCCAGAACCTTTGATTCATACTCGTGGGTGGTGAGAGATTCGGAAACCACCTTGATCTCCATGCCTGCGAAAGGCTTCGCGGCATCGATGAACCATTGCACTTCCTTTTCCTGCTCCGCACGGGAAAGCGCCGACATGTCGCCGATTTCCTTGTCCAGAAACTGCTTTGCTTCCTCCATTCCGGCAAAAGCCGAACCTGTCATTGCCAGCAGCATGGCTGCCGTCGTCGTCATCAGATGCCGTCGCATGTCATTCCCTCCCAAAGGTTGCGATTGCATGAAGTCTGCAAGTGCGGTTTTCCTCGTCCGCACCTTTTCCTGCTCTATACAAAACGGAAAACGCCGATGGCGTAGACCAGAGACAGAGCGAGAGCCCACCACAGGTTCGGGCCGACCAGCCCGAGCCATGCGAGATGAATAAACGCGCTGCCAAGCAGCGAGATGAACAGCCTGTCACCACGCGTCGTCTCGAAGCGCAACAGACCGAAGCGGGGATTGCCGCCGGGCGACAAACGTTCCCAGAGCCACATGCCGACCAGCAGGACGGCGATGGTGCAGAAGAAGGCCGCCGTCTGCCAGGTCCATGCCATCCAGGTGAAATCGGGCATCTTTGTCATGGTCAAACCCTCCCCAGCGCGAAGCCCTTGGCGATATAATTGCGCACGAACCAGATCACCAGCGCGCCCGGTATCAACGTCAGCACACCGGCGGCTGCAAGCAGGCCCCAGTCCATGCCGGCGGCGGAAACAGTGCGTGTCATCGTCGCGGCAATCGGTTTTGCGTCCGTCGTCGTCAGGGTGCGGGCGATCAGAAGCTCGACCCACGAGAACATGAAGCTGAAGAAGCAGGCGACGCCGATGCCGGACGCGATGAGCGGCATGAAAATCTTCACGAAGAATTTCGGGAAGGAGTAACCGTCAATATAAGCGGTCTCGTCGATTTCCTTCGGCACACCGGACATGAAACCTTCGAGGATCCACACCGCCAACGGGACGTTGAACAGGCAATGCGCGAGCGCTACGGCAATGTGGGTGTCGATCAGTCCGAATGCAGAGTAAAGCTGGAAGAACGGCAGCGCAAAGACGGCGGGCGGCGCCATGCGGTTGGTCAAAAGCCAGAAGAACAGATGCTTGTCGCCGAGAAAACGGTAGCGCGAAAAGGCATAGGCTGCTGGCAGCGCGACAGCGACGGAGATCACCATGTTCATGACGACATAGGTGATCGAATTGATATACCCGGAATACCAGGATGAATCGGTGAAGATCGTCCGATAGTTCTGCAGCGTCGGCTCGTGCGGATAGAGCGTCATGGATGAGACGATTTCCGCATTCGTCTTGAAGCTCATATTGATAAGCCAATAGATCGGGATGAGCAGAAGCAGAATATAGATCGTCGGCACCAGCCAGGAAAAGCGTGATGGTCCATGGTGGCGGCGTGACCGCGCTGTTGCGGCGAAGCTCGGCCGCACCGATACCGCAGAGCCTGCATTCAGGCCATTACGTTCCACCCCGGTCGTGACATTGGAAGCGCTCATCTCAGGTCTCCGCGTCGTGGCTGGTCATCACGGTGTAGAACACCCAGGACAACAGCAGGATGATGAGGAAGTAGATCAGCGACATGGCTGCTGCCGGGCCGAGATCGAACTGGCCGAGCGCCACCTTGACGAGATCGATGGACAGGAAGGTTGTGGAATTGCCCGGGCCGCCCCCGGTGACGACGAAAGGCTCGGTATAGATCATGAAACTGTCCATGAAGCGCAGCAGGAAGGCAATAAGCAGGACCCGCTTCATCTTCGGCAGCTGGATGAACCGGAACACCGCGAAACGCGACGCGCCGTCGATCCTTGCCGCCTGATAATAGGCGTCCGGAATGGAAACGAGGCTGGCATAACACAAGAGCACGACAAGGCTCGTCCAGTGCCAGACATCCATGATGACGACGGTGATCCAGGCATCGACGGGATCGTTGACATAGTTATAGTCAAGCCCGAGCTGATTTGCGTAATAACCGAGCAGCCCGATATCGCTGCGGCCGAAGACCTGCCAGATGGTGCCGACCACATTCCACGGCACCAGCAGCGGCAGTGCCATGGTGACGAGGCAAACAGGCACGCCAATACCGGATTTCGGCATTTTGAGTGCGATGAAGATGCCGAGCGGGATTTCAATGGCCAGGATGATGCCGGAGAATAGCAGGTTGCGCCCCAGGGCATCCCAGAAACGGTCCGACGCCAGGATTTCCTCGAACCATTGCGTTCCTGCCCAGAAAAACTGATTGTTGCCGAAGGTGTCCTGCACCGAATAATTCACGACGGTCATCAGCGGAATGACGGCCGAAAAGGCGACCAGCACCAGCACCGGCAGCACCATGAACCATGCCTTGTTGTTCCAGCTTTTTTCCATGGTCAGGCCCCCATCTTCACACGCCAGGAATCAGCGAAAACGCCGATGGCGGCCGGGTCGAAGCGCACACCCGCCTCCGCCGGGATTTCCTCGTCCTCGGCAACGACAATCGCCAGTTTCTGGCCGGCAAAGCGGGCACGGACGATCTTCTGGCGGCCGATATCCTCGACCTTGTCGATGCTGATCGGCATGCCGCCGCGCTCCAGCCGGACGAATTCCGGGCGGATGCCGACTTCGATGCGCTGCGCTCCATCAACTTTTGGCGCACCTGCCAGCGGCACACCAAGACCGCCGACCACAGCCGTCGTCCCCTCAATATTGGCTGGCAGCACGTTCATGCCCGGCGAGCCGATGAAATAACCGACGAATGTATGCCCCGGCCGCTCGAATAGCTCGGCCGGCGTGCCGATCTGAACGATCTGCCCGTCATACATGACAACCACCTTGTCGGCGAAGGTCAGCGCTTCGGTCTGGTCGTGCGTGACGTAGACCATGGTGAAACCCGATTGCCGGTGTAGCCGTTTCAACTGTGAGCGCAGCACCCATTTCATATGCGGATCGATGACCGTCAGCGGCTCATCGAACAGGATTGCGTTGACGTCGGAGCGTACGAGGCCACGCGCCAACGAAATCTTCTGCTTCTGGTCCGCCGTCAATCCGCGGGCCCTGCGTTTGGCCATGCCGGAAAGGTCGGTCATCTCGAGGATTTCCCTAACGCGGCGCTCCACTTCGGCTTCTGGCACATGCCGGTTGCGCAGCGGAAAAGCCAGATTGTCGTAAACCGTCATCGTGTCGTAAACGACCGGAAACTGGAACACCTGCGCGATGTTGCGGTCTTCAGTTGCAAAATCCGTCACGTCTGTTCCGTCGAAAGCGATGCGGCCTTCGGATGGTCGCAGCAGGCCGGAAATGATGTTGAGCAACGTGGTCTTGCCACAACCGGAAGGGCCGAGAAGTGCATAGGCACCGCCATCTTCCCATTCGTGATGGACTTCCTTCAGGGCATAATCGCCTGCAGCCTGCGCCTTGGCGTTATAGGCGTGGCGGATGTGATCGAGGGTGATGCGTGCCATGACCGATCTCCCCTTACGCCGCTTCGCCAATGGCGCGGCCATTCGCGTCAAAGGCCATCAGGTGTTTTGTATCGAGAAACAGCTCGATATCCCTGTCCGGTTCAATGTCGTGGATGCCGTGCGCCAGCATGACCCATCGCCTGCCGGAAAACTCCACATGCACGAAGCTTTCCGACCCCGCGATTTCCGAAATCAGCGTGCGCGCCCTTATGGATTGCCGCGCTTCGCCCTTCGCCTGGGGGAAAAGATGATGTGGCTGGAAAGCGATGGTCAAAGGCCCATCCGGTACAGCGGCAAGATGCGCCGGCACGGCAACCACCGTCTGGTCGGCGCGCGTGAAAGCGTTACCCGCCTTGATGACCTCGATGGTGTTGAGCGGCGGATCGGCAAAAATTTCCGCGGTCACGATATCAACCGGCTGCCGGTAAACCTCGATCGTACGGCTGAACTGCGTCACTCTTCCCTCGTTAAGCGTTGCGGTATTGCCGCCCAGAAGCAGCGCCTCTGAAGGCTCCGTGGTGGCGTAAACAAAGATCGCGCCCGACTCCGCGAAGATACGCGGCAGTTCCTCGCGCAACTCTTCGCGCAGCTTGTAATCGAGATTGGCGAGCGGCTCATCGAGCAGCACCAGATTGGCGTTTTTGACGATGGCGCGGGCGAGTGCCGTGCGCTGCTGCTGGCCGCCGGAAAGATTGAGCGGCGTGCGGTCGAGATAAGGCGTAAGCCGCAGAAGTTCGGCGGCCTTCTTCACCTCCCGGTCGATGGTCGACTGATCCTTGCCGGCAACGCGCATCGGCGAGGCGATGTTTTCGTAAACGCTCAGCGCCGGATAGTTGATGAACTGCTGGTAGACCATCGCGACGTTGCGCTTCTGCACCGGCCAGCCGGTGACATCCTCTCCATTGAAGAGGATCGAGCCGCTGCTTGGCTTGTCCAGCCCCGCCATCAGTCGCATCAGCGACGTCTTGCCCGAAAGCGTCGGTCCAAGCAGAACGTTCAGGCTTCCGCGCTGCAACGTCAGATCGGTCGGGTGAATATGATAGTCACCCCCAACCATTTTCGAGACGTTTCGCAATTCAAGCATGGTGATCCAAAGCCTCCTCCGCTTTTCGATCGGATCGTCAGATTGCCTTCAAGCGTCCACCTGCAATGTCATCGATATAGTCCTCCAGAGCACGCACCTCGTCGGCGCTCAAGAACAGCCCCTGCTTGGTGCGGCGCCAAAGGATATCCTCCGCCGTCGCCGCCCATTCCCGCGCCATCAGCCAGCGAACCTCGACCTCGTAGAGCGTACCGCCGAAGTGCCGCCCCAGCGCAGAGGTGTCCGTCGCAGAACCGAGCATCGAAACTGCATCGGTACCGTAGCAGCGCACCAGCCGCTCGGCATGACGCTGATCGAGAAAGGGATAACGGGATCGTACTGCGGACACTTGCGCCGCGTATTCCTCCACGCCGAAGTTACCCCCCGGCAAATGGGAGCCTGCCGTCCATGGAACACCCTTTTCACCCAGCGCATCGCTGATTTTTTCAAGAGCATGTTCGGCAAGCCGCCGGTATGTCGTAAGCTTGCCGCCAAAGACGTTGAGCAGTGGTGCTTCGCCTTCCGTCCCCTCGGTTTTCAGCACGTAGTCGCGGGTTGCTTCCTGCGCCTTGGAAGCACCATCATCAAAGAGCGGGCGCACGCCGGAATAGGTCCAGACGATATCCTCCGCCTTCACCGGCTCAGCAAAATATTCACTCGCCGCATTGCAGAGATAGCTGATTTCCTCGTCGCTGATCTTAACGGACCGAGGATCGGCGGTATAGTCGCGATCCGTGGTGCCGATCAGGGTGAAATCCTGCTCATAAGGAATGGCGAAAATGATACGGCCGTCCGGGTTCTGAAAGAAATAGGCGCGCGGATCAGAAAACTTTTTGCGAACGATGATATGGCTGCCCTGCACGAGGCGGACATTGTGGACGTTGTTTTTACCGAACGTCCGCGACAGCACCTGGTCGACCCACGGGCCGGCGGCATTCACCAGCATTCGCGACTTGTAAGACTTCGTTTCTCCACCCGCGTTTTTTGTTTCTATCCGCCAGAACGCGCCTTCCCGCCTGGCGGAAACCACTTGCGTACGGTTGAGGATCAGGGCGCCTCGATCAGCGGCATCGCGGGCGTTCAACACGACAAGACGGGCATCATCCACCCAGCCATCGGAATATTCGAAAGCGCGGGCAAAAATCGGCTTCAGCGGTTTTCCCGCTGGGTCACGGCGAAGGTCGAGCGAGCGGGTCGCGGGCAGGAGCTTGCGGCCACCAAGATGGTCGTAAAGGAAAAGCCCCAGGCGCACGAGCCAGGCGGGACGAACACCACCTTTCTGAAACGGCAGCACGAAGCGCATGGGCCAGATAATGTGCGGCGCCATCGCCCACAGAACCTCGCGTTCCATGAGCGCTTCGCGCACCAGGCGGAATTCGTAATGTTCGAGATAACGCAGGCCGCCATGGATCAGCTTCGTGGCAGCCGAAGACGTACCGGAGGCAAAGTCGTTCATTTCCGCAAGCGCAACGGAATATCCGCGCCCGACAGCGTCCCGCGCGATGCCGCAGCCATTGATGCCGCCGCCGATCACGAAAATATCGTGGATTGCCTCGTCAGACATCGCCCCTCCCGTGCTTTCATCGATGCTCTCCCCATCGATATTTTGAAAGCATGGCCATCTAATTCGAAGACAAAACGAATGTCAAACGAAATTCCGAAGTCGCTAGGTCAGCCGTCCTGCGCCTCGGTTTCAATCAGGCGGACATCGTGATCTGCGCAGATGCTGCGGATGGAATCGACCGGGCAATGGTCCGTAATAAATGTGTGGACCTGAGAGAGATGGCCGATCCGCACCGGGGCTGTGCGCTCGAATTTCAGTGAATCCGATACGAGAATCACATGACGGGCATTGGAGATGATCGCCTGCGCGACCTTGACCTCGCGGAAGTCGAAATCCAGTAAAGCCCCGTCTTCATCGATAGCTGAAACGCCGATCACGGCAAAATCGACCTTGAACTGGCGAATGAAATCCACTGCTGCTTCCCCGACGATACCTCCATCGGAACCACGCACGACGCCGCCGGCAATCACCACTTCAATGCCCGGGAACACCCGTAACCTGTTAGCAACATTGATATTATTGGTGATCACCATCAGTTCGTGATGGTCCGCAAGGGCTTCGCCCACCGCCTCCGTGGTCGTGCCGATATTGATGAAAAGCGACGAGTTGTTCGGGATGAGCGCTGCGGCGGCAGCGCCAATGGCCTGCTTTTCAATAGAAGCAATCGCCCGACGCGCTTCATATTTGACGTTTTCATTGCCGCTGGGGAAAAGCGCGCCGCCATGAATACGCGTCAGGACGCGCGTATCGCAGAGATCGTTGAGGTCCTTACGGATCGTCTGGGGTGTCACCGAAAACCGCGCCGCCAGCTCGTCAACCAGCACCCGCCCATTCGCTTTTGCCAGCGCAACGATTTCATCCTGACGCGGTGTAAGCAGCATTTCACCCTCCCTCCTCTTTCAATTTTTTCGTTTTATTGAAGAGCGAAGGAAAAACCAATGTCAAGGTACGGTTGAGCGCTGGAGGCGCCTGCTTTTACCGGAACGGCCGAAAATCATTTTAGCCAGCTATTCGTATTGGAGCGGCATCCGCTGTCTTTGCGTGTTCAGCCGGAAGCGCCGTACGTGCGGCATGAAACGTATCACCGATGCCGATAAGAACAGGCTCATTCACGCCTAATCCCGTCACGCCCTCTGCCAGTTGCGCAAGCGAACCGCACCAGCGTTTCTCATTGTGACGACTGACGGAAACCATCACCACCACCGGCGTCGCGGCGGGCATTCCGTTGGCAATCAATGATGCCTGAATATCCGCCGCGGTTCGTCCGCCCATGTAGAAAAGAGTTGTTACTGACGGGTTCGAAAGGGACGGCCAGTCGATATTGTCCGGTAGTTTTCCCTGTCGTGAATGGCCGGTGACGAAGCGGACCGACTGGGCGTGATCGCGATGCGTCAAAGAAACGCCGAGGCGTGAGGCCATGGCGCTTGCGGCGGTGATGCCGGGCACGACCTCGACGGGGATGTTTTCCGCTTCCAGCGCGGCGATCTCCTCACCGGCGCGCCCGAAAATCATCGGATCGCCTGACTTCAGCCGCACGACTCTCTTGCCGGCCTTGGCAAGCCTGATCATCATGTCGTTGATGTATTCCTGTTTACAGCTTTCCCGGCCGCCGCGCTTGCCGACCAGCATGCGCTTGGCCTCCCGCCGCGCCAGTTCCAGCACCTCCGCCGAGACGAGATCATCGAACAGGATGACGTCGGCCGCCTGAAGCGCGCGCACCGCTTTCAGGGTTAAAAGCTCGGCATCGCCCGGCCCCGCGCCCACAAGCGTAACCGACCCGACGGTGGCCGCCGTCCGAGCAGCTTGTGTCCCGAGATCGGCGAGCAAGCGCTCCTCACTGTCGTCATCAAGACGCTCTGTGAAGGCCCTATCGACGAATTTTTCCCAGAACGAACGCCGCGCGCTGCCAGGCGAGAGCCGCATGTTGACATGCTCGCGGATAGACGCCGCAAGTGCCGCCCAGTCCTTCAGGGAGCGCGGCAGCAATGTCTCGATCCGGCGACGAATGGCCTGCGCCAGGATGGGGGCTGCCCCATCGGTGGAAATCGACACCACGACCGGTGAGCGATTGACGATCGACCCAAACTGGAACTGGCAGAATTCCGGTTTGTCGATGATATTGACGGGAACGCCTGCCGCGCGCGCCGCGCGATAAAACCGCTCGGCCTCGCTCAGGGTCTCGCAATCCGCCAGCGCCAGTTCCGCGCCCGCCAAACTGTCTTCGTTCCAGCAACAGTCGTGCCATGTCAGTCGCGCGCTCTTTGCCATCAGCGACATCAGGCATTGCGAAAGCTCGCGCTCCTCGCAATACAGATGAAGCTCAGCGCCGCAGGCGAGCAGAAGTTCCGCCTTCCAGGCGGCAGCATCCGATCCGCCAGCCAGCACAACGCGCTTGTTCTCCAGCCCCCAAAAAATGGGCAACGTCGCGAGCTTTTCCATGCGGGCCGGTTCATTCCGCCGCGGTTTTAAGGCATCCATCGATGATCCCCCTGATCTCGGCGCGGCAGGAGCCGCAATTGGTTCCGGCGTTCAGCGTCTTGCCGATGGCTTCGACGCTGCGGCAACCATCACGTATGGCTGCCGTGATCTGGTTCACCCCGACATTGAAGCAGGAGCAGACGGTAGCACCCGGATCGGACCGCCCTGCCCCCGGACGGCCGGCGACCAGCGCAAAACGCAGGCGCAAATCCTCGTGGCGCTCGTTCAACTGCGATATCGCCCAGCTGCGGGCAACGGCCACCGGCTCTCTGGCGATAAACAGCGCCGCCAGAAGAGTGTCGCCGTCAAAGAAAGCCAGGCGCAGATCGCCGGTCTGCCGGTCGCTATATCCCAGCGGCTCGACCCGCGCCTCGATGCCGAAAACCCGCCGCGCCCAGAGCGTCCAGTCTTGCGGCACTTCAGCGAAGGCCAGCTCCAGGCGATAGCCGCCATCCGCCTTGGCAATCGCCCAATAGGCGCAATCGTGTGCAACGGGCCGGGTGCGGGAAATGGCGAAACCATAAGCTTTTGCTTCGTAACGCCTTGCCCGAACGCCCACATTCTTCGAAGCAGGCTGACCGGAATGCGGGTCCGTTACCGGCGCGACCACCACATCGATCCGCGCCTTCGAGGCAAACTGGTCGTTCCAGTGCATCGGCGCGAAGACCGAGCCGCGCGCCTGTCTTTCGCTCACCAGCGCCCGCAGCAGCACCTTGCCATGCGGGCTTTCCAGTTCCACCAGATCGGCGCTTTTTATGCCGAGCGCCTGCGCATCGCGCGGGTGAAGTTCGGCGAACGGCTCGGCGATATGGGCGGTGAGGCGGGCGCTTTTGCCGGTGCGCGTCATCGTGTGCCATTGGTCGCGGATGCGGCCGGTATTCAGCGTCAGCGGGAAATCCGCCGATGTCCTGCCGGTCTCCGGCAGGGCGGTGGCGATGAACCGCGCCTTGCCATCGGCATGGTAAAACCGGCCGTTCGCGAAAAAGCGCGTCACCTCGGCCTTGCCCGCCTCGGCTTTTGGCCATTGGAAGGGTGTCATCCCGTCGTAGCCATCCCGGTCGATCCCGCCGATATCGAAATCGCGGCTTCCGGCATTTTCGAAAGCGGAAAGAGCGGCATGTTCGGCAAAAATTTCCGATGGCTGATGAAAAGCGAAGGCGGCGCCGAAGCCCATGCGCCGGCCCACTTCCGCCATCTGCCACCAGTCCGCTTTCGCTTCGCCCGGCGCATCGAGAAAACCGCGCTGGCGGGAAATGCGCCGCTCGGAATTGGTGACAGTGCCGTCCTTTTCACCCCAGCCAAGCGATGGCAGAAGCACATGCGCATGGCGGGCCGTATCGGTACTCGCCATGACATCGGACACCACGACGAAAGGACAGGCCTTGATGGCCGCCTCGACGGCGCCGGCATCCGGCATGGAAACCACCGGATTGGTGGCCATGATCCACAGCGCCTTTATGCGACCGTCGGCCACCGCCCGGAACATGTCCACCGCCTTCAGTCCGGGTTTTTCCGCAATGGCGGGCGAGGCCCAGAAGCGTCGCACGCGGTCGCGATCCTCGGCATTTTCGATAGCCATATGGGCGGCCAGCATGTTGGCCAGCCCGCCGACTTCGCGCCCACCCATGGCGTTCGGCTGGCCGGTCAGCGAAAAGGGACCCATGCCCGGCCTGCCGATGCGGCCGGTGGCAAGGTGGCAATTGATGATAGCGTTGACCTTGTCGGTGCCCCTTTGTGACTGGTTGACGCCCTGGCTGTAGCAGGTGACGGTTTTTTCGGTGCGTTCGAACACTTCGTAAAAGGATTTCAGTTCGGCGATGGTCAGGCCGGTGGCCGCCGCGATTTCCGTCGGACTATGCGCGCGTGCGGCCTGCATGGCGGCGTCGAAGCCGACTGTATGGTTTTGCACATAAGCGCGATCGATGGCCGAACTGCCGGAAAGATGCGCCAGCAGGCCGGTAAACAGCGCGACATCTCCATCCGGGCGGATGGCGAGATGCATATCGGCAATATCGGCGCTCATCGTCCGACGCGGATCGATGACAACGACTTTCATGTCCGGCCGCGCCGCCTTTGCCGCCGCAAGCCTTTGGTAAAGCACTGGATGGCACCAGCCGAGATTGGAACCGGTGAGGATCACCAGATCGGCAAGCTCCATATCCTCATAGGTGCCCGGCACCGTATCGGCCCCAAAAGCGCGGCGGTGGCCAGCGACGGAGGACGACATGCAAAGCCTTGAATTGGTGTCGATATTGGCCGAGCCTATGAAACCCTTCATCAGCTTGTTCGACAGGTAATAATCTTCCGTCAGCAATTGGCCGGAGACGTAAAAGGCGATCGAATCCGGGCCGTGTTCGGCGATGGCTTGAGAAAACCGGGAAGCGACGAGATCGAGCGCCTCGTCCCATGCGGCCGGTTTTCCGTGAATTTCAGGATGAAGAAGGCGGCCGTCGAGATCGATGGTTTCGGCCAGAGCCGAGCCTTTGGAACACAGGCGGCCGAAATTGGCGGGGTGGTCCGGATCGCCTTTGACGGAAACGACGCCGTCGTCGGCAACGGTGGCGATGACGCCGCAGCCGACGCCGCAATAGGGACAGGTGGTTTTGGTTTCAACGGGCATGGGACCGCCCTCTCGGTGCGAGGCGATTACCCCCCTCTGCCCTGCCGGGCATCTTCCCCTCAAGGGGGGAGATCGACACGCCGCAGGCTTTCCGCTTGATCTCCATGGTCGGTGACGCAAAATTTAGTGCGAAGTTCGTGCGACAATTAACCTCCCCCCTTGAGGGGGAGATGTCCGGCAGGACAGAGGGGGGTATCTTCGCCATCGCCACCATCGCCATTCACTCCGCCGCAATCATCAAAGTTTCAAGCGCGATGGAGAGCCGTCCACCCATATTCCGCACCGGAATCGTCCTCACCTCCCCTTCATCCGCCCCCAGCGCCTTGCCGGTCTCCAGCGAAATAACCCAATTGTGCAAGGGACACGTCACTGAAGCCCCATGCACGATGCCCTGGGAGAGCGGCCCGCCCTTATGCGGGCAATGGTCCTCAATCGCGAAGACCTGATTTTCCGCCGTGCGGAACACGGCGATCTTGCCCATCGGGGTTTTCACGCAGCGCGCGCCGCGCAACGGGATGTCGGAGATATCGCCAATATCGATCCAGTTGCTGTCCATCGTCCTCACTCCGCCGCCTCGCTGAAACCGATCGCCGCCATGGGCCTGAACTCATGCTTGTCGCGGCCGGACACCCGTTCCGACCAGGGATCGACCTGCGCGAATTGCTGACTGAAGACGAAGCGCTCGAAATAGGCCCGGCGCTTGTCGGCATCCTCCATGATCTGGCGGCGCACCTCGTCGTAGCCGATGCGCTTGGCCCATTTGTAGATGCGCTCGAGATAGCGCGCCTGTTCGCGATACATCTGCGTCAGCGCGACGATATGTTCCAGCGCCTCGTCCTCGGTATGGACGAGACCGAGCACTTCCGTGCCCTTGATATCGAGACCGGCGGCGCCGGCGAAATGGATCTCGAAACCGGAATCGACGCAGACGACGCCGATATCCTTGCAGGTCGCCTCCGCGCAGTTGCGCGGACAGCCGGAAACGGCGAGCTTCAGCTTGGCGGGCGTCCACGAGCCCCACATGAATTTTTCGATGCGGATGCCGAGCCCGGTCGAATCCTGCGTGCCGAAACGGCACCATTGCTGACCGACACAGGTCTTCACCGTGCGCAGTCCCTTCGCATAGGCCTGGCCGGAGATGAAGCCGGCCTTGCCGAGATCGGCCCAGACGGCGGGCAGATCCTCCTTCTCGATGCCGAGAAGGTCGATACGCTGGCCGCCCGTCACCTTCACCATCGGAATATCGAACTTGTCGACCACATCGGCAATCGCCCGAAGCTCGGAGGAGGAGGTGACGCCGCCCCACATGCGCGGCACGACGGAATAGGTGCCGTCCTTCTGGATATTGGCGTGAACGCGCTCATTGATGTAGCGCGACTGGTAATCATCGGCATATTCGTCCGGGAAGTCGCAGACGAGATAATAATTGAGCGCCGGCCGGCACTTGGCGCAGCCGCAGGAGGTTTTCCATTCCAATTCCTGCATCACGGCGGGAATGGTCTTCAGACCCTTGGCCTTGATAAGCAGGCGCACATCGTCATGGCCGAGATCGGTGCATTTGCACATGGGCTGGACAGCGGCGGGGTTGTAGCCGTCGCCGAGCGTCAGCGTCATCAGCTGCTCGACAAGGCCGGTGCAATTGCCGCAGGAGGCGGACGCCTTGGTGTGGGCGCGCACATCGTCGAGCGACGTCAGCCCCTTGGACGTGATTGCCGACGTGATCTTGCCCTTGCAGACGCCGTTGCAGCCGCAGATTTCCGCATCATCCGGCAAGGCTGCAACGGCCGCCATAGGGTCCAGCGGCGACCCTCCCTGATAGGCCTGACCGAAAATCAGGGTTTCGCGCATGGTGGAAATATCGGTCGATTTCTTCATCAGGTCGAAGAACCACGAGCCGTCCGCCGTCTCGCCGTAGAGCACCGCGCCGATGATACGGTTTTCCTTGAGGATCAGGCGCTTATAGACGCCGGCGGTGGCGTCGCGCAGCACGATTTCCTCGCGGTCGTCGCCTTCGGCAAAATCGCCGGCGGAAAACAGGTTGATGCCGGTAACCTTCAGTTTCGTGTTGGTGACGGAGCCGTGATATTCGGCCGAGCCGCCGCAGAGACGGTCGGCCAGTACCCGCGCCGATTCGTAAAGCGGTGCAACCAGCCCGTAGCACATGCCGCGATGCTCGGCGCATTCGCCGAGCGCGTAGATCGAAGCGTCCGAGGTCATCATGCCGTCATCGACGACGACGCCGCGATTGACGGCGAGACCAGCGTCCTTGGCAAGACCGGAAGCCGGGCGAATGCCGACCGCCATCACGACCATGTCGCCCTTGATGATCCGGCCGTCCTCCAGCTCGATGCCTTCGACCTTTTCCTGACCGAGAATGCATTTGGTATTGGCCTTGGTGACGATGTCGATGCCGCGCTCGGTGAGCGCCTTTTCCAACAGATAGGCCGCTGCCGGATCTAGCTGGCGCTCCATGATCGTCGGCATCAGATGGATGACGGTGACATCCATGCCCTGGCGCTTGAGACCATAGGCGGCTTCCAGCCCGAGAAGACCGGCACCGATGACGATGGCACGGCCCTTACCTTCCGCGATCTCCAGCATCTTCTTGACATCGTCGAGATCGCGATAGGCGAGCACGCCCGGAAGCTGATGGCCGGGGACGGGGATGATGAAGGGTAGGGAACCGGTGGCGATCACCAGTCTGTCGTAGGAAACCGTGATGCCGTTTTCGCTGGTGACGGTCTTATTGTCCCGGTCGATGCCCGTCACTTTGGCACCCTTGTGCAAGGTGACGTTATTGGCCGCATACCAGCCGTCATCATGGATGACGATGTCCTCGTAGCTCTTTTCGCCCGAGAGGACCGGCGAGAGCATGATGCGATCGTAATTGACGCGCGGTTCGGCGTTGAAAATGGTGACGTCGTAAAGGCCGGGTGCGGTTTCGAACAGGTTTTCCAGCATGCGCCCCGGCGCCATGCCATTGCCGATGATGACGAGTTTTTGCGTCATGATTGTTACTCCGCAGCTTCGACGAAGCGGTGACGTTCGTAAAGGAACTTCAGCACGGCCTCGCGGCATTTGAGGTAGGTCTTGTCGGATGCAAGCTCGATGCGGTCGCGCGGGCGGGCGAGCGGCACGTCCAGCACCTCGCCGATATGGGCGGCGGGACCATTGGTCATCATCACGATGCGATCGGAGAGCAGCACCGCCTCATCGACATCATGGGTGATCATGACCATGGTGTTGCCGAGCCGGGCGTGGATTTCCATCACGGCGTCCTGAAGATGGGCGCGGGTCAGCGCGTCGAGCGCCCCGAAAGGCTCGTCGAGCAGCAGGATCTTCGGTTCCATGGCGAGCGCCCGTGCGATGCCGACGCGCTGCTTCATGCCGCCGGAAATTTCCGAGGGTTTCTTGTCCCTGGCATGTGCCATCTGCACGAGATCGAGATTGCGCATGACCCAGTCATGGCGTTCGGCACGTGTTTTTGTCCTGCTGAATACCTTGTCTACGGCGAGATTGACGTTTTCATAGACCGAAAGCCACGGCAGCAGGCTGTGGTTCTGGAACACCACGGCGCGCTCCGGGCCCGGCTCGTTGACCTCACGGTTTTCGAGCAGAACGGCACCGGCCGAAACCTTCGTCAGCCCGGCGATGAGGTTGAGCATAGTGGATTTGCCGCAGCCGGAGTGGCCGATGACCGAAACGAATTCGCCTTTTTCGATGGTGAGGTTGATGCCTTTCAGCACCTCGGCGCGGGAGCCGCCCTTGTCGAAATATTTGTCGATATGATCGAGCTTCAGATAAGCATTCATAATTTGGGCCCTCTCAATTCGCCGCAGCGCCGCGGGTGATGACCTTGCCGAGCGCCGCCACCAGCTTGTCGAGCATGAAGCCGACGACGCCGATATAGGCGAGCGCCACGATGATGTCGGCCAGGCGCGAGGAATTCCACGCATCCCAGATGAAGAAACCGATGCCGACACCGCCGGTCAGCATTTCCGCCGCGACGATCGCCAGCCACGAAAGGCCGACACCGATGCGCAGGCCGGTGAAGATGTAAGGGGCTGCCGATGGCAGCATGATCTTGAAGAAGAATTCGAACTGGTTCAGCCGCAGCACCTGCGCCACGTTGCGGTAATCCTGCGGAATGTTGCGCACGCCGACCGCCGTATTGATGATGACCGGCCAGACGGAGGTGATGAAGATCACGAAAATCGCCGACGGATTGCTGTCCTGAAATGCGGCGAGCGACAGCGGCAGCCAGGCGAGCGGCGGCACGGTGCGCAGCACCTGGAAGATCGGGTCGAGACCGCGCATCGCCCAGACCGACTGGCCGATCACAGCCCCGAGGATGATGCCCGCGATAGCGGCAAGGCCGAAACCGTAAGCCACCCGCTCAAGCGAGACGAGGACACGCAGGCCAAGGCCGATATCCTGCGAACCATTCTGGAAAAACGGCGAGACAATGAGATCGTAGCTCTCTTCGAAGACCTGGCTCGGCGGCGGCAGGGAGGCGCCGGGGGCGGAACAAAGCAATTGCCAGACCCCGAGCAGAATGGCGAGGACGACGAAGGGCGGGACGATGTTGCGGGCCGCGATCGCACCCCAGTTGCGCAGATCGATGCGCGGCAACTGCTTCGGCGCGAGCGCCACGACATTTGCCTTGCGTACTGCCGGCTGCTGCGGCTCTTCCTTGAATTTTCGCGCTAATGCGGACATGGGCATTTCCTCTTGATTGCGGTTGCGGTCTGGGCTCGCCCTTCATCCGGTCTTCAGTCTCGGCCGCCGAAAGGCGGGCACTGGCGGATGAAGGGCGATGCCCGGTCTCCTCCTCAGGAGGCCGCCTTGATGGAAAGGCTTTCGAGATAGGCGGATGGATTTTCCGGGTCGAAGACCTTGCCGTCGAAGAAGGTTTCCTTGCCGCGCGAGGTGGAGGCGGGAAGATCGGCAACGCCGAGGTCCTTGGCCGCCGCGCGCCAGATATCCTCACGGTTCACCTTCGCAACCAGCGCCTTCACATCGGTGTCGGGCGCGAATTTTCCCCAGCGGATGTTTTCGGTGATGAACCAGCTGTCATGGCTGTGGAACGGATAGGAGGCATGGTCCTGCCAGAATTTCATCTGCAGGCCGGTATTTTCCAGAACGCGGCCGTTGCCGTAATTGATATTGCCCTTGAGGCGGCCGAGAACATCCTTGGGCGGTACGTTGAACCATTGGCGTTTGCCGAGGATGGCGGACATCTCCTCCTTGTTGGCCATCTCGTCGCACCACATCTGCGCTTCCATCACGGCCATCAGCAAGGCCTTGGCGGCGTTGGGGTTCTTTTCCACCCAGTCGGCGCGCATGCCGAGGGCCTTTTCCGGATGGCCCTTCCACAGTTCGCCTGTCGTACAGGCCGTGAAACCGATGCCCTGATTGACGAGCTGCTCGTTCCACGGCTCGCCCACGCAGAAGACGTCCATATTGCCGACCTTCATGTTGGCGACCATCTGCGGCGGCGGAACGACGATGGTGGAGACATCCTTGTCCGGATCGATGCCGCCGGCGGCGAGCCAATAGCGGATCCAGAGATCATGGGTGCCGCCGGGGAAGGTCATGGCCGCCTTGATTTCCTTGCCTTCGGCCTTCTTCTTCTCGAAAACCGCCTTCAGTTTGGAGGCATCCAGCTGAACGCCGGTCTCGGCATATTCCCTCGCGACGGAGATGCCCTGGCTGTCGAGGTTTAGGCGCGCGAGGATCGTCATCGGCACCGGCACATTGTTCTGCGTCACCTTGCCGGTATGCATCAGGTAGGGCATCGGCGTCAGGATATGCGCGCCGTCGATGCCGTTCGAAGCGCCGCCGAGCACCAGATTGTCGCGCGTCGCACCCCAGGAAGCCTGCTTCAGAACCTCGACATCCGGCATGCCGTGTTTGGCGAACAGGCCCTTTTCCGCCGCAATGATCAGCGGGGCGGCATCGGTCAGCGCGATAAAGCCAATTTTCGCGCCTTTCACTTCGGGCTCAGCGGTGGCTGCGAAAGCACCGGACGGAAAGGCCACGCGCACGGCGCTGACAAGGGCGGCGGTGGCTGTCGTCTTTAGTATCGTGCGGCGGCTGACATCGCCGGAGAATATCTTTTTCATTCGCATGTTCCCCTTATTGGGCCACCTTTTCGGGTGACGCTTTCGCTTGCGAAAAAACCTGAAAACAAAAAAACGCCGCTCGGTGTTTGCGCCTGCGGAACGGGAGGTGTTCCGGGCAGCAAAACCTTGCGACGTCTATGTCTTTGAAAGCGCCTATGCCGCGCCCTGCTCGCTCCGATCGCCGTTGACCGGTGCAAACAATAGGAAGCAAGCGGCGTGCCAGTTTGCGGATTGAAATCTAAATAATTGAAAATATGTGCTTATTTATCGAAATCAACCAAATGATTAAACTTTAATCAGCGACATTCTTGTCTTTCCTTTGTGCAAATTCGAGGGATGCGCGCTTGAAATTTGCGCAGATGGAACGGCAAAAGGCCGATCATGCCTCGCCCGGAGTGGCGGAAACGGGTGCAAATGTACGCACGGCAAAGCTGTTCACATAACTGGCTATATCGGCAGGATCGAACACGACGCCATCCACGAAACGGTCTCCCTCGTCTTGCCCCTCGATGCGGATGTCGGCATCGTCAGGCGCTTTCCCGTCACCTAAAGCCGCCCGATAAATATCCGGTCGATAGGCAGAGAGAGCGGCGTTGACACCGGCTTCAGACAATTCCGCCTGCCCCCAGCGGACCATTTGGCTGTAAATCCATAGCGCCTGGCTTCGGCGCGGATAATTGGCGTGGTCGCCATGGAAGGTGAAATATTTATCGATAACCCGACGGTTGCCCTGGCTGTCGATGCTGAATTCGCCCGCTAGCACGCGGCGAATAATGCTTTGCGGCGCGCCGATATAACGCGGATCGGCGAGCGCACCACTCAGCGCGTCGTGATTATCTGCGCTATCACACCAGCTTGCGGCGGCATCGAGCGCCGTCAATAGCCTCCCCACCGTTTCCGGCTGGCTTTCCGCCCATTCCGGCCGCATGGCGATGACCTTTTCGGGAGCGGAGGGCCACAAATCCTGCTTGGCAGCCACGATCCGGCCGACACCACGCTCGGCAGCGACAATGTTCCATGGCGCACCGACACAGAAGCCATCGATGGCGCCCGCCGCCAGCGCATCCGAGGTCATGGGCGGCGGCACCACCACAAGCTTCACATCATGATCGGGATGGATGCCGCCAGCCGCAAGCCAGTAGCGAAACTCGTAATTATGCGAGGAAAACGGGTAGGTCATGCCGAGTGTCGGCGGCGCTTCACCGCGCGCTCGTCTGTCATCGAGTACCGTCTTCAAAGCCCTGGCATTGTCGAGTGCACCTGCCGTCTCGGAAAGCCCCGTCAGCGCTTTCATGCGCTCGAACAGCCGGGTCGACAGCGTAATCGCGTTCCCACCACGCCCGAGCGAGAACGGCGTGATTGTCGGCGATGGGTTGGAGCCTAGTCCGAGCATGGAGGCAACAGGCATCGGCGACAGCATATGGGCGATATCGAATTGCCGAAACGCCAGCCGATCGCGCACATTCGCCCAGGAAACGTCTTTCACGAGATCGAGCGTCAGGCCCTCGCGTTCGGCGAAACCGAATTCGGCCGCAGCAATGAGAACGGACGCATCGACAAGAGGAATAAAACCTGCACGCAGGATTTTTTGCCGGTCGCTGCCGACCATTGCCGGTGAAGCAGGGGCTTGCGTTTCGCCGCCATTTGATTCCGGTGCCGCCATTTCACGCACTCCTTGATTGTCCGGCCGGCAGGTTCGTCACATCAACAGACCCGCCGCGGTGACCACGCTTTGCGCGATCTCGGAAATCTTCTTTTTTTCGTTCATCGCCGTCTGCCGCAGAAGCGCAAAAGCCTGTTCCTCGGAAAGGCCGCGCATCTTCATCAATATGCCCTTCGCCCGCTCCACGACCTTGCGTTCCTCCAGCGCCGATTTTGCATCGGCAAGTTCCCGCTGCAGGCGGCTGAAGGCATTGAACCGGCTGACGGCCATATCGAGAATGGGCTTGACCCGCTCCTTCTTCAGCCCGTCGACCACATATGCCGACACCCCGGCCTCGACGGCCGCCTCGATGGAGGCCGTATCGGAACGATCGACAAACATGGCGATGGGGCGGCTTACCGTGCGGGTCAGCTGGAAAAGATGCTCCATCATATCACGGTTGGGATTTTCAAGATCAATGAAGATGACATCGGGCTGCAGCGTCTCGATGGTGCGAGCGACCCCGTTCACCTCATGGATGACGGTGACGCGCTGATATCCAGCTTCGCGTAGCCCCTCCTCGATGATGGAGGCGCGGATCGCGTTTTCGTCAATGACAAGAATGGTGAGGTCGCGAAGCGTCATGGCAGCATTGATGACGCAGCGCAGCAAACTTGGCAATCGTCTCGATCTGCAAAAGTGGGACGGTACGGCAAGGAACGTTTCTAAACCTGCCGCCCGCACCTCAAGAGGCGTGTTCGACGGCGCGTTCGAGCGCCTTCAGTACCGTGCGCTCGGAAAGATTGAGATAGATATCCATCTCGTCGCCCGCCTCTTTCGCCTTGCCTTCCTCCATCAGCGACAGGATTTTGCTGTTCATGTCGACAAAGGGAGAATGAAGCTGTTCGGGATCTTTCAGGAGGCCGAAACACAGCCTCAGCTCCGCAGCGATACGCTCGTAAAAGTCGCTGATCCGGGCACTGTCGAGGAGATCGACCACCGCAGCGTGAAATTTCATGTTGGCGCTGCCCACGCCCAGCCAATCGGCGGCCTCGCGCTTGATTTTGGCGTCCTCGACCGCTGCGCGCATCGTCTTGATCGCCGCATGCTTGTGCCAGGCCTGGCGCAGGGCCCCACACTCAACCATGCGCCGCACCCGGTAAATGTCGATGACCGAAGACATGGTGGGCACGGCAACAAAGACGCCACGATTGGCTTCATGACGCAGCAGCCCATCCTTCGTCAAAAGGCGGAATGCTTCGCGCAGCGAGTTGCGGGAGACATCAAAACGTTCGCTGAAGGCCGCCTCTGAAAGGCGCTGCCCCGGCGCCAGCTCACCAGATATCAGCAGGGTGCGAATACCCTTGGCCAATCGATCCACAAGCGGCAGACCTTCTATCGTTTCCGTCATGGCGCTCCTTTCTGAAGAGCAATGCAGCATCGGGAATTCCGTGACAGGCATGTTCAGACACGGCTATGTTCTGCCCATAGCACAAAGCATTAGCAAAGCACGAAAAAAACGTGGTGAATTCATGCCCATAACGTCCAACAAATAGACAAAATGAGAGAACGATTATTATTTATTGTTGAACAATATTGACAATTTCACAGAACACGACAAACTCTTGCCATAAAGCATCCGCGAGGGGCGGATAGCGATAGGAGCGGAGAAAATCCATGGAGCAGAAAAAGCTCACACCGACTGCCGATCTAAAAATGTCAAAACGAGCTTCGCTTCTGGGAGCGATCTTCCTGATGGCGACCTCCGCCATCGGTCCGGGCTTCATCACGCAAACGGCGACATTCACCACGCAGCTGGGCGCTGCCTTCGCCTTCGGCATTCTTGCGTCCATCCTCATCGACTTCGTTGTTCAGCTCAACATCTGGCGCATTGTCACGTTGACGCGTATGCGCGCATCCGACATCGCCAATGCCGCCATTCCCGGTTCCGGTTATCTCCTGGCCATCCTCGTCATTGTTGGCGGCTTGTTTTTCAATATCGGCAACATTGGCGGCACCGGACTTGGCCTAAACGCCATTTTCGGGCTTGATCCGAAAATCGGCGGCGCCATCAGTGCCGTTTTCTCCATCGCCATTTTCGTTTCCAAGCGGGCGGGCCTTGCGGTCGACCGTTTCATCATCTTCGCCGGCATCCTGATGATCGTGCTCACGCTCTATGTGGCCTTCGTTTCCGCGCCGCCAGTGGGCGACGCTTTCCGCCAGACCTTCCTGCCAGACACGATCAATTTCGCCACCATCACCACCATCGTCGGCGGCACTGTTGGCGGCTACATCACCTATTCCGGCGCACATCGGCTGCTGGACCGCGGCATGGTCGGCATCGAAAACCTGCCGGCCGTCAATCGGGCCGCTTTGACCGGCATCGCCGTCACCGGCGTCATGCGCTATGTGCTGTTCCTCGCCATTCTCGGCGTCGTCGCCAGCGGTGTCATCATCGACACCTCCAGTCAGGCTGCCAACCCTGCCGCACAGGCTTTTCGTTCGGCCGCCGGCGACCTTGGCTTCCGGCTTTTCGGCATCATCTTCTGGGCCGCAGCCATCACCAGCGTCATCGGCGCGGCCTATACCTCCGTTTCATTCCTGCCAGTCTTCAAACAGGACATGACGGAACGCGCCCGCAACATGGCAACGGTGGTTTTCATCGCCGTCTCGCTCGTCTGCTACCTGCTGATCACGACGCCGCCCGCCGCCATGCTGGTCTTCGTCGGGGGCCTGAACGGCCTCATTCTACCCATCGGCCTCAGCATCTTCCTGTTTGCCGCATGGAAACGTGAAGACCTGATGGGTGGCCACCGCTACTCGCGTGTTCTGCTGGTGCTCGGCGTTCTGACTTGCGCATTGACATGGTACATGGGCTACAAGTCTGCTGGCACCATCTTCGGCCTGCTCGGCCTGTAAGCAAGAAATCAAAAAGGGAGGCAAACATGGCCGCTATCGATCTCAACAGCGATCTTGGCGAAAGTTACGGCGCATGGCGCATGGGGGATGACGAGGCAATGCTCGCCATCGTTTCCAGCGCCAACATCGCCTGCGGATTTCACGCAGGCGACCCGGCCGGTATCTACCGCACCGTAAAGGCCGCTGCCGAAAAGGGCGTGGTTGTTGGCGCCCATGTCTCCTATCCTGACCGCGTCGGCTTCGGCCGCCGCGATCTGGACGCCACCTCGGAAGAACTGATTGCCGATGTCATCTACCAGATCGGCGCACTGAAGGGTGTTGCCGCCGCGGCCGGAACCACAGTGCGTTACGTCAAGCCACATGGCGCGCTCTATAACCGCATTGCCAATGACGCAAAACAGGGACAGGCCGTCATCGACGGCATCAAGGCAATCGATCCTTCACTGGTGTTGATGGGCCTTGCCAACGCGCCCATCCTCGATCTCGCCCGCAAATCCGGTCTTGCCGTCGTTGCCGAAGCCTTCGCCGACCGCGCCTATACGCCTCAGGGCCAGCTCGTCTCCCGCCGCGAAGCCGGGGCCGTGCTGCATGACGCGACAAAAATCGCCGACCGCATGGTGCAGCTTGCCCGCGAAGGCACGTTGGAGGCAATCGATGGCAGCGTCATAAAAATCGAGGCGCAATCCATCTGCGTGCATGGTGACAGCCCCGGTGCGGTCGCGATCGCCCAGGAAATCCGCCGTCGCTTCGAGGCTGATAGCATCGACATCCATTCCTTCGCATCCGATCGCTGAAAGGGTAGCCGATGACGATACCAACATCCTATCTCAACCACACGGATGCAGAGGCCGCACGAAAGGCCCGTGCGACCTATCGCGACGGCCTTGTCGCCCCCACCTCAGGCATTGCACCCGGCTTCACGCAGGCGAACATGATCGTACTGCCGCGTGACTGGGCTTTCGATTTTCTGCTTTATGCGCAACGCAATCCAAAACCCTGCCCGGTCCTTGATGTTTCCGATCCCGGCTCGCCGACCACGCTTCTGGCTCCCGGTGCCGACCTCAGAACAGACCTGCCGCTCTACCGCATCTGGCGGGATGGCAAGCTTGCCGAGGAAACGGCGGACGCCACCGCCGCCTGGGCGGAGCGCGACGATCTCGTTGCCTTCCTGATCGGCTGCAGCTTCACTTTCGAGACGCCGATGGTGGAAGCGGGCATCGAAATCCGCCACATGACCGACAAGAGCAACGTTCCGATGTATCTGACCAACCGACCCTGCCGCCCCGCCGGTCGGCTGAAGGGCAATATGGTCGTTTCCATGCGGCCTATCCCGGCGTCGCGCGTGGCCGATGCTGCCACGATTTCCGGGCGTTTTCCGGCTGTGCATGGCGCGCCGGTACATGTCGGCGCACCGGAGGAGATCGGCATTTCCGATCTTGCAAAACCTGATTTTGGCGATGCCGTACGGATCGAACCCGGTGAGGTGCCGGTGTTCTGGGCCTGCGGCGTGACCCCACAGGCCGCCGTGATGGCATCCGGTGTTCCCTTTGCCATTACCCATGCGCCGGGCCACATGTTCATCACCGACATTCCCGACACCGCCTATCACGCGTGAGGATATGATGCGTTTTCTCCCCGTCAGCCTCACCACGATTCTTGTCGAACTCGCCGATCTCGATGAAACGCTGGCGCTGTTCGCCTCGCTTCAGAGTGATCCGGTCGAGGGCGTTGAAGAGACGGTGCCGGCTGCCCGTACCCTGATGATCCGTTTCCGCCCCGAAAAAATCGGTGCTGAGATGCTGGCGGCGCAGCTTGCAAGCCGCGACCTCTCGGCAAAGATAGCACCTTCGGACAATCTTGTGGAGATTCCCGTCCATTATGATGGTGAAGACCTCGCCGACGTTGCCGACCTAACCGGCCTGAGCATCGAAGAGGTTATCCGCCGGCACACCGAAAGCGAATTCACCGTCGCCTTCTGCGGCTTCGCTCCCGGTTTTGGTTATCTGGTCGGAGGTGATCCCGCGCTGCATGTCCCGCGCCGGCAAAGCCCGCGCACCCGCATACCGGCCGGCTCAGTAGCATTGGCCGGTGCCTTTAGCGGCGTCTACCCGCAAAACAGCCCCGGCGGCTGGCAAATCATCGGCACGACGCCGGTGAAGATGTGGGACATTGACCGCGATCCGGGCGCGCTCTTCCAGCCGGGCTACCGTGTGCGTTTCTTCGACATGGACAAGACCAATCGAACGGTCGATATCCCAGCTCCGGCACCGGACAGGAAATTACCAAAAAATGACCGCCCGCATTTCGAGGTGCTTGCCGCGCCGATGCCAGCCATCTTTCAGGACCTCGGCCGTTTCGGCCAGACCGGGCAGGGTGTCTCCGCGTCAGGCGCGCTGGATCGCGGTGCGTTCAATGCCGCAAATCGCATCGTCGGCAATCCGGTCAACACGGCCTGTCTCGAACTGACGCTCGGGGGTTTTTCTTTCAGGAGCGCATGCCGAGCAGTCATTGGCACAGCCGGCGCTCCTTGCCCCATCACCATAACGGCGGCAGATCGCAGTTTCGTGGCAGAGACCTATGCACCAATTTCCCTTGAGGCCGGTGACGTGGTGACCTTCGGCCAACCGCCTAAGGGCATGCGCTGTTATCTTGCCGTGCGTGGCGGGTTCGATATCGAGCCGGTTCTCGGCAGTTTTGCAACCGATACTCTGGCTGTCGTCGGCCCCGATCCCGTGGGTGCCGGTGCCATCCTGTCGCTTAAGGGCGAAAAGTCAGGTCTATCCAGCGTATCGATCAACGAGGCTCCGGCTTTCGAGCCGCCGGCAACGGGCGTGATCGTGACATTGGATATCGTTCTCGGCCCTCGAACGGACTGGTTTACGCAAAAGGGTATCGAGACGCTGACCGGCCAGCTCTGGCAGGTCACCCCGCAATCGAACCGCGTCGGCATTCGCCTTGCGGGCGACGTGCCGGTGGAACGCAAGGACAGCGCCGAATTGCCGAGCGAAGGCACGGCAACGGGCGCGATCCAGATTCCCCATAGCGGCCAGCCGGTTCTTTTCCTTGCCGATCACCCCCTGACAGGTGGTTATCCCGTCATCGGCGCAGTGGCAGAATATCATCTCGATCTTGCCGGGCAGATCCCGGTCAACGCCAAAATCAAATTCCGCCCGATCGGCCCCTTTGCCGAAATCGCAGCGAAAAACACATAGTTCGGAGGAGAAAAGCGATGAAAAAAGTGCTGATTGCCAATCGCGGCGAGATCGCGGTGCGCATCATCCGCGCCTGTCGCGATTACGGCCTGGAATCGGTCGCCGTTTATGCCGACCCCGATCAGGACGCGCTTTTCGTCCGGCTGGCGGATGAGGCCTACGCACTGGACGGCGTGCGTCCCGCCGAGACCTATCTCGACATTACCAAGCTGATCGCGATTGCCAAACGCGCCGGTGCGGACGCCGTGCACCCCGGTTACGGCTTTCTGTCCGAACGCGCGGAGTTTGCCCAGGCCGTCATCGATGCCGGCCTGATCTGGATCGGTCCCGACCCTCATGTCATCGAGGCGTTAGGCGATAAGGTCGAGGCACGGCGCATCGCCACGGGCGTTGGTGCGCCGCTGGTCGCCGGCAGTGATGGCCCCGTCTCTTCCGCCGCGGAAGTCACCGCCTTTGCCGAACAGCACGGCCTGCCGGTCGCCATCAAGGCTGCCCATGGCGGTGGCGGGCGCGGCCTGAAGGTCGCGTGGAAGATGGAAGAGATCGCCGATCTCTACGAATCCGCGGTGCGCGAGGCGACTGCCGCCTTTGGCCGCGGTGAATGTTTTCTTGAACGTTTCCTCGACCGGCCGCGCCATATCGAAGCGCAGGTTCTGGCCGATAAACACGGCAATGTGCTTGTCCTTGGCACCCGCGACTGCTCGCTGCAACGACGGAACCAGAAACTGATCGAAGAGGCGCCAGCCCCCTTCCTCTCCGTCGAACAGCGACAGAAAATCCACGCGGCCGCAAAGGCGATCTGCGCTGCCGCCGGTTATTCCGGCGCCGGCACCGTTGAATTCCTGCTCGGCGTCGATGGCACGATTTCCTTCCTTGAGGTCAATACGCGCCTGCAGGTGGAACATCCCGTCACCGAGGAAACCACCGGCATCGATCTCGTCATCGAACAGTTCCGTATTGCCGAAGGCCAGAAGCTGCGTGTCCTCGAAACACCCGAACCACGCGGCCATTCGATGGAATTCCGCATTAATGCCGAAGACCCTGGCCGCGGTTTCCTGCCGACGCCGGGCTCAATCTCGGTTTTCGATGCCCCCTCCGGCCCTGGCATTCGCATGGATAGCGGCGTCGTGAGCGGCTCCAGCGTGCCTGGTGTGTTCGACTCGCTCATGGCGAAACTCGTCGTGACAGGTGTCGACCGCGATCAGGTTTTGCGCCGTGCCCGCCGCGCGCTGAAGGAGTTCCGTATCGAGGGTATCGCGACCGTACTGCCGTTCCATCGCGCCGCGATCGAGACCGATGATTTTATCGGCACGGATGGGTTCAAGATTCACACCCGCTGGATCGAAACCGATTTCGCCGCCATGCCCGACGCCATGGAGCGCCCGGCACCGGCCGAAGACCCTTCGATGACCCGCACCTATCTCGAAATCGACGGCAAGCGTGTTTCGGTCGGGCTGCCGAGCATTCTATTCTCCAGCCTCGGCACCGTCAGCGGAGGCAATGCAACCACGCCTGCGGCCGCGACCAAGGAAAAGGAGGGTGAAATCAATGCCCCCGTTTCCGGTACCCTGCAATCCTTCAAGGTAAAAGATGGTGACACTGTCTCAAAAGGCGATCTTCTGGCGGTCATGGAAGCCATGAAGATGGAGACGCAGATTGTCGCCACCAAGGCCGGCAAGGTTCGCCTCATCGGCAAGGAAGGCGACTATCTGCAGGCGGGCGCGGCGGTGCTCGAAATAGCCGGCTAATATACGCCGGCGCGTCGGCCTCCCAATCCCAGATCGCCCGGCACCGGCGGCGGAACCCTTTCGTCACCGGGCCGTTTATGGCGCGACCTGCTAACCAATGTGAGGGACATATGGCCGGACGCACCTTGCTTCAATTCTTCCACTGGTATTACCCGGACGGAGGCAAATTATGGAGCGAGGTTGCAGAGAAGGCCGAAATCCTTGCCAAAATGGGCGTCACCGACGTCTGGCTGCCGCCCGCCTATAAGGGCGCAGCCGGCGGCTATTCGGTTGGATATGACACCTACGATCTCTTTGACCTCGGCGAATTCGACCAGAAAGGCACCGTTGCCACGAAGTATGGTGACCGCGGCGCCCTTGAGCATGCTGCAAAGACACTGAAAGAGAATGGCATCCGTGTCGTTCACGACGTCGTCCTCAACCACAAAATGGGTGCGGATGAAAAAGAAAACGTCCGTGTTCGCCGCGTCAATCCCGATGATCGTACCGAAATCGACGATGAGGACTTTTCCGCCCTCGCCTATACGCGCTTCACCTTTCCCGGCCGGGGCGGCACACACTCCGAGTTCATCTGGGATCACAGGTGTTTCAGCGGCGTCGATCACATCGAGGAACCGACAGAAAACGGCGTCTTCCGCCTCGTCAACGAATATGGCGACGGTGAGTGGAACGAGGAAGTCGATCAGGAGAACGGTAATTTCGACTATCTCATGGGCGCTGACGTCGAATTTCGCAACAAGGCCGTTTATGAGGAGTTGAAATATTGGGGCCGTTGGCTCTCCGAGCAGGTTGAAGTGGATGGCTTTCGCCTCGACGCTGCCAAACATATCCCGGCCTGGTTCTTCCGCGACTGGGTGGGGCATATGCGTGAGGCGATCGACCCCGATCTTTTCGTCGTAGCAGAATATTGGCACCCAGACCTGGAGGCGTTGAAAGGCTATCTCGAACTCGTCGACAAGCAGCTGATGCTTTTCGACGTCGCTCTTCATCATAGCTTCCATGAGGCTTCGAAACAGGGTGGCGATTTTGACATGCGCAACATCTTCAATGGCTCACTCGTCGCCGCTTTTCCCGACCATGCTGTCACGCTGGTCGATAATCACGATACCCAGCCGCTGCAAGCGCTCGAAGCGCCGGTGGAACCCTGGTTCAAACCTCTTGCCTACGCGATCATTCTGCTGCGGGAAAATGGCGTTCCCTGCGTCTTCTATCCAGACCTGTTCGGCGCGAGTTATACCGACACCGGCAACGATGGCAGGGAATACACGATCGATATGCCTGCGATTGAATGCCTGCCGAAGCTGATCGAAGCCCGCAACCGTTTTGCCAACGGTCCACAGACGGACATTTTTGACGATGCGGACTGCGTCGCCTTTGTGCGACATGGCACGGCGGACGCGCCGGGATGCATTGTGGTGATGTCAAATGGCGGACCGGGGGAAAAACAAGCCGATCTCGGCCCCGAACGAGCGGGAACTGTCTGGCGCGACTATCTTGGCCACCGTGAGGAGCGGATCACACTGGACAAAAACGGCAGGGGTGTCTTCCCAACCAATGGGGGCAGCGTCAGTGTCTGGGTTCCCGCCGACCTCTCGTAAGTTCCAACGGCCTTGGCAGAGATAGCTGCTTATTCAATGGAAACAAGGCGGCGCGGTCCAGCGCCGTCATCGGCCAGTACATCATTCGGGTTACGCAGGGGACAATCCTCAAGCGAAAGGCATCCGCACCCAATGCAGCCTGTCAGCTGATCACGCAGCATGACAAGGTTGTTGATGCGGGTCTGGAGCATTTCCCGCCAGGACTGCGAAAATCTGCGCCAGTCCGCAGTCGATGCCACCCGGTCCTGGGGCAGATCGGCCATCGCATCCCTGATGACGCTGAGCTGGATGCCGGCGCGTTGCGCGATCCGGATAATGGCAATACGCCGCAAGACCGCGCGATGGTAGCGCCGCTGATTACCAGCGGTCCGCCACCCCTCGATCAGGCCCTTCGCCTCATAGAAATGAATTGTAGACACGGCAATGCCGCTGCGCCGCGCAACATCTCCGACCGACAGACTGTGTTTAAAGAAAGTGCTTTCCATTCCTGCTCCTGCTTCCAGATCGTTGTCGCTGATAGATGCGACAAACGATCAAAGAGCAGCCGGTATAATTCCTCAACCAAGGTTGAGGTCAATAGAGAAGTGTGCCGAAAAGAGGCTTGACTGGCTACGATCCGATCTGTGTTTGACGATGGCTTTGCAATTACCACTTTTGCAATAGGATCAAATCTCTACCCTCTGATTGAGCGGATCGAACGCCCCATCTTTATGTTTGAGCCATTCGGTTGTTTCAGCGCCTCGATGAAATCGAAGCTGCAATTTAACCGACCGTAAGCCTTTCCTTCCCATAGTGTTCGAATTTCAAGCGGAAATACTTTATTCTGGAAAATAAATCGCCGGTTTTGTGGGTTATTGATGTGCGGTTTTGCGGGTTTTTTTGGGAACGTTCGTGAGCCGGCGCGGCTGCTTTCCGCGATGGCTGACGCCGTCTCCCACCGTGGGCCGGATGATCGTGGTCATTTCATCGGCTCTTCGACTGGGACCGCCCCTCAAGCAGGATTGGCGCATGTCCGCCTGTCCATCGTTGGCCTCGATGATAGCCACCAGCCGATGATCTCCCCCGACGGCAAGCTTGTGATTGCTTTCAACGGCGAGATTTTCAATCACGTCGAACTCCGGAAGGACCTGATCGCACAGGGCCATGTCTTCCGCACATCAGGCGATACCGAAGTCCTGCTTCAGCTTTATGATCGCCTGGGTGAGAAGTGCCTATCGCTGCTTAACGGCGACTTTTCATTCGCTATCTGGGACGGTCGGCGCAATCGCGTGTTTCTTGCTCGCGATCGGATGGGCGTTCGCCCTCTGTTTTACATGCGCCACGCGGGAACCCTCTATTTTGCATCAGAGATTAAAGCCCTGCTGACGGTGCCCGGCTTTCAGGCTGCACTCGATCCTCTGGCGCTCGATCAGATCTTCACATTATGGTCGCCCATCGGTCCAAGAACCGCCTTTGCCGGCGTTTCTGAAATTGAACCCGGCACATCTATGGTGGCAACTCCCGACGGAGAGCACCTATCGTCCTATTGGCATCTCGATTTCCCTGATGCGGCGGATGCACGTGCCGACGAAGCCGGCGATACGAAGAGCACGGAAGAGCTGCGGTACCTCCTCGGTGACGCGACGCGTCTGCGTTTGCGCGCCGACGTTCCGGTGGGCGCCTGTCTTTCGGGAGGCCTCGATTCGTCTATCGTCTCAACACTTGCTGCCGAGCATTCTCCGCGCGGCCTGAAAACATTCTCGGTGGCCTTCCAATCCCCTGAGTTTGACGAAAGTGCGTTCCAGCAGGAGATGGCGCGCCATCTCAATGTGCATCAAGCGACGACCCTGTGCACGAATGACGATATCTCGTCTCTCTTTCCCGAGGTCATTCGATTGGCGGAGAAGCCACTCATCCGCACCGCACCGGCACCAATGTTGAAGCTGTCTTCCCTGATCCGTCAAAACGGCATCAAGGTCGTGCTGACGGGCGAAGGCGCAGACGAAGTTTTTGCCGGCTACGATATTTTCAGGGAAGCCCACGTGCGACGGTTCTGTGCGAGACAGCCAGGATCAACAAAGCGCCCTGCTCTCTTTCGCAAGCTCTATCCCTATATGCCGGCTCTGCACAAGCAAACCCCTGAGAGCCTCGCCGCATTTTTTGGTGTCCACGCAACGTCGCTTGAAGACCCGCTTTTTTCGCATCGTCCGCGTCTCAACAACACCGCTGCGGCCAAGATGTTCTTCTCTGCTGACCTCAAGGAGACCCTTCGCGGCTACGATGCAGCCGACGACATGATTGGTTGCCTGCCCGAACGCTTCAGACGGTGGCATCCGCTGCATCAGGCACAATATCTGGAAACGCGGTTCCTCCTGCCCGGTTACATCCTGTCGAGCCAGGGAGATCGCATGTTGATGGGCAATGGCGTTGAGGGCCGTTATCCGTTCCTTGACCACCGCGTCGTTGAATTTGCCTCGACGTTGCCGCCGCAATCTAAACTGCGGGGTCTTCGGGAAAAACATATCCTACGCGAGGCACTGGGGCATCGCCTGCCGCAATCTATTGTGGAGCGCGCGAAACAACCCTATCGTGCACCGGACAGCCGTTCTTTCGTCGGTCAGGAAACGGCTGGCTATGTCGAAGAGGTATTCGACACGACGCAGCTCCGGGATCAGGGACTTTTTAATCCGCTGGCCGTTAATAAGCTGGTCGAGAAATGCAGGAATTCGGATGCACCCGGCTTCCGATCAGACACAGCCTTCGTTGGCATTCTGTCAACCGGGCTATGGTTGGACGCCTTTACCAAACCGAAAAATATAATGGATGCCGCGAAAGCGGACGATATTTTGGAGACATTGGCATGACTGGAACAACATCTCTCGCAGTTCGCACATTCATTCTGGAAAACTTCCTGTTCGGAGACGAAGCCGCTCTTCCAGCAGACAACCAGTCCCTTATTGCCGGCGGCATCATCGATTCCACCGGCGTTCTGGAGCTGGTTGCATTTATCGAGGACGGCTTCGGCGTTAGTGTCGATGACGCCGATATTACGCCGACCAATCTGGACTCGGTCGATGCGATCGTCTCCTTCCTGCAACGCAAGGCGCAGCTTGCGGCCTAAGCGTGGAAATCCCGGCACCTCGGTGGGAATTGCGCGCTTTTTGATCGAAGCGGCGCGTCGGAGCATTTGGAAAGGCGACGACTTTGGACGTTGAGAGGAAACCGGTATCCTTCGGTCCTCATGTCTTCGATCTTGATGTCGAGGCTGAGACCCTTCGCATCGTGGAGGCGCTCCGAGGGCAACTCCGCAGCCAGCGCAAACGGGGGCTGGTCCTCGGCCTGTCCGGCGGCATCGATTCGAGCGTCTGTGCGGCTCTGGCGGTTAAAGCCGTAGGACAGAGCAACGTCTGCGCGATTTTCATGCCTGAAGCGGATTCCGATCCGGACAGCCTTCATCTTGGCAAGGCCGTCGCGACAAGGTTCGGTCTTGAAGGCATCGTCGAAAATATCGGGCCGACATTGCTTGCCATGGGTTGCTATGAGCGCCGCGATGCATTTATCCGCGAGATCGTGCCGGATTACGGTGTTGGATGGGCCTCCAAAGTGGTGATCTCCAGCGCCTTGCAAGGCGGTTTCAGTCTCTCTTATCTGGTCGTGGCGGATCCTAAGGGAAAACAATCCAAGCATCGAATTCCGCACGCCGCCTATCTGGGCATTGTCGCAGCGTCCAATATGAAGCAGCGAACCCGCAAGCAGATCGAATATTACCACGCCGATCGTCTGAACTTTGCTGTTCTCGGGACCCCGAACCGGCTGGAATACGATCAGGGATTCTTCGTGAAGAACGGCGATGGCGCGGCCGATGTCAAACCCATTGCCCACCTCTACAAGAGCCAGGTCTATGCGCTGGCGCGGCATCTGGGCGTGCCGGACGACGTCCTCTCACGACCGCCGACCACCGACACCTACTCTCTGCCGCAGACCCAGGAGGAGTTCTATTTTTCGCTGTCGTGGGATCGTATGGATCTGTGCCTTTACGGCTTAAACCATGACATCCCGCATCATGAAATTGGTGCGGCCGCGCAGCTCACACCGCAAGAGGTCGAGCACGTGCTCGCGGACATCGTGGCAAAACGGCGCGCGACGCGCTACCTGCACCAACGCCCGCATCTGGTGGAGGACATCAGGGAAATCGGATGAGGATAACCCACTTCAGGCCACGCCGCCGCCGAAAAAACGGTTCCATGTCTCTCCTGCCAGGCCATTGATAAAGCCACGGCCATCAAGAAAAGGCTCCGCGAGGGTCGGATCCTTTGCGTGGATGACGCTGGCCGACAGATTGGCAAACAGCATGGAGCGTCCAGGCGCCACTTTAAGAAGCGCGGGAGTGCTGCGTCCGCGCAGGCCCGCCGCGCCTCGTCGAAACGCATCGGCGAATAAATGGTCGAGAATGAGACCGTAGTCCGCCGTCGTCGGTGCGATCTGCAAAACACGCGCAATAGCGCCCGGCTTCGTGTGATACAGAAAGCCGCCCAGGATCGCTCCATCTTTTCGACGCACGATGCCGATGACGGGCTCGCCATATTCGGGTTTTTCCAAAGAAGCGTTCAACACATGCTCAAGATAGCCGTTGCTCCAGTCAGGACGCGCTGCAAATGAATTGCCAAGACGGAGGACGAGGGCGGCGAAGGCTGCAATGTCGCCAACCTCGGTAAAGACATTTGCGTTGATTGGCTCCGGAACGAAACCGGTCAGTCCCGATGACGTGCGACGCCTCTGCAAAAGCCCGTCCGCGTAACCGGCAACGGTGCCAACGGCTCTGAGAAAAGGCAGGCGGTGTGAGCCGGCGGCAAATGCGAAGCTCGCGGGCCGCAAAATGCGAAACCACTCGAGGCTTTGTTGACCGATCACGCCGCCGCGTAGCTTCTCCCACATTGTCTTGGTGACGGTGCTGGCGGTTTCACTCAAGGAAATATCCTGGGGCCCGGCCAGAAATCCCTTTAGCAGACGCGCCCCCGCCAGCGGATCTCTGCCTTGCCGTTCCGTCATGAGTGCGCCACAAAACGCAGCCCTGACGCTGCGGACCCCGGTCTCGAACGCTGCGTCATCGATGAGGTAGGGTACCGTATGGACACCGATAAAGCCGGAGACACGTCCGTTTTCAGTGACATGGACGAGCGAAGGAATATCTGCATCCCGGAAAGGTCCATCGAAATAAAATTCCCCAAGATATTTTTTGATGGATGCAGTCGGCCGGCCTCGTCTTCGAAGGAATGTTGCGTGATATAGGTCTGCGACATCCTCAAGGTCGCGCTCTTCGAGGGGGCGGACCGCACTCACGGGTTGTGACCCACGAAACGGGCGACAGCCACCCTTGGATATCCATCATCGTCCTCGGCGAACTTTACAAGCTCGAATACGCCAGATCTTGAAAGAAGCGAGCGTACCTGACGATCCTGGCCCAATCCGAATTCAAACAACAGATATCCCCCTTCCCGTAGATAAATCGGCGCTTCCTTAACCAGCCGTTGCTGGATGGATATGCCATAGGGGCCACCATCGAAGGCTTCGCGCGGCTCGTTGACAAGCAGGTGCGCGCTTTCGCCCGCCAGCTTTGCCGTCGAAATATAGGGCGGGTTGCAGACGACCATCGTGCATCGGCCTTCGGCACCCTGATGCGCAAGTGCGGAGAATAGATCGCCCTGCAGGACTGTAACTCTGGCCGCAAAGCCGAGCCGCTCGACGTTTAAACGTGCCACGCGCACCGCATCGTCGGTTAGATCCGCGGCAAGGACCGTGGCGTCAGGTGACGCCGCGGCCAAGGCGCAGGCGAGGTTGCCCGAGCCGCAACACATATCGATCAGAAGATGTTTTCTTTCGGGAAACTCTCCGAGAACCGAGATAGACATCCGCGCCAACAATTCGGTCTCGACGCGCGGCGCAAGCACAGTGGTATCGACAATAAAGTCCAGACCCATGAAGTAAGGTTTATTCTCCGAAGCCATGGATATCCCGCCAAACAAGACGGATATTAAGCCTCTTAATAATTACCAATTCACCCCTCAGGCGGAAATCTTTTTGATCCGCCAACAACAAGCCGCCTCGCCGATCAGGCGATCACCCTTCGAGCACTGATCGCCCGCTTCGAGCTGGAACGAGCAGCCAACCCACTCCTCGTCGCTGGCGCGGCAAAGCCTGCCGCCTCGCCAGCGCGAACACCCGGCCGCAAGCTCGCACCACATTCGTCACCACCGGGTCTGCCGCGCACAAGGAGCACTGGGAGGAGTTCTGATGCTGACCGAGCAACTGCCGGGAATGCCGGCTGTCACGAAATCCTTGCTCAGACAATCTTCGCAGCGGTCACTTCCACCTCGACAAGAAGTTCTGGCCGGGTCAACTCGTTGGCATCGACTTGTGAGGCTGCATCGCCGCGCAGCGCGATATTGCTTTCATGGAGAAACACCTGCGCGCCTCATTGCGCCGGGTCAACGAGAAGAAGGCAAGCTTTTATCCGCAGATCTCGCTGACCGGCAATCTTGAAACCGCCTCGCCCGGCTTCCTGACGAGGCGACGCTCTATCGAGCCCTGGGAGGCATGGGTCGAATGGACATCGAATATACTGGCACAACTGGAAATTCACCGGGCCGCTAACCCCACCAGGGTCGAGGATAGAGTCGGGCTGCGCGCTTGGAATCACCTTTTCGCACATCAGTCCCGCATTCCATCAATGGAGATCGCCGACGATAACGCTGACAAATCGCCCCGGAAACGATTGGTGAAGGAAATTGCCCTTGCCCTCTGGCGGCGAAAAAGAAATTGGGTTATCCTTGATTACAGTAATCACTGTATGCGCAGCAGGAACATTGAAATGCAATCTACGGGAAGTGCACCAGGAGCGGACGACCGTCATGATCTGCGCGTTCACGCCGGGCACTGGTTGCGCTCCAGGCGCGAGGAGCGCGGGTTGTCGCAGCGTGAGCTGGCCGAAAAGGTCGGAGCTCTTTATTACACATTCATCTCCCAAATAGAGAGCGGCAAAGGCCGTATTCCGCCGGAACGGTACGAAAGCTGGGCAGAAGCACTCGACGTCGATGTCCGCGAATTTTGCATAAAAATGCTGAGTTTTTACGAACCCACCACGCACCGCATCCTGTTCGAGCGCGCCTGAGCCGCCCGATAGCACCCTGTTTCTCTGATGAATAGCCGGCCGCGACATATCGCGGCTCTTCAGGCGTGCCCAGCCATAAGGCTGGATGATTTTGTACTGTAATTACTGTACATTTTGCTTGCGCAGCCCGCATGGTAATGATAGCCATACAGCGTTTACTGAACACCCGGCGTGGTTGTTCAGGGATAGTCGCGAGGGCGCGGATCCGTCCGCTTTCGCGGTCTTGACGTCAAGAAACCTGATCAAGGAGATGGGGCTGATGGCTCTTTCATTCGACGCAAATTATTACATGTCGCAGCGTCCCGACGTATTCCTCGCCTATGTGAAGGCGAACGGCGCCACAGGTCTCAGCTGGGCGCAGTTCGCTGAGCGCCACTTCAACACATTCGGCCGTTTTGAGGGTTCCAACCCGAACGTAACCTTCAACACGCTGGACTATCTGAAGGCCAACCCGGATGTCGCCGCCGCTGGTGTCAACCCGTTTGTGCACTACCTGCAGTTCGGCGCGAAGGAAGGCCGTGCGCCAAGCGCGTCGTTCCCGACCCTGGCCTCGTTCGACTCGGCCACCTATCTGGCGGCCAATAAGGATCTCGGCGCCGCCGGCATCACCACGCCGCAACAGGCCTACGCGCATTTTGTAATCTTCGGCCAGTTTGAAAACCGCCAGGGAACACCGGCAGTCGACACAGGCGTTCCCGGCCAGACCTTCACGCTGACGACCGTTACGGATAGCTTCACCGGTACGGCGAATAATGACACCTTCAATTCCACCGATGCCCCATCCCCGTTAGGTTATCCAGCGCCTGTGTGGACCCTTGGCGATAAGCTTGATGGTGGCGCTGGCGTCGACACGCTTAACATCACAACAGAGTTTGCTATAAATGGCATTCCGACCGGCGGGGCCGTTTCAAATATTGAAAACGTCAATATTCTGAGCAGAAATATCTTAGCGCTGGACACAACTTCCGGCTTTTCGGGCTTGACGAAGCTGACATCCCAGAATGCTGGCCTTGCGACAGTTACGGCTGCCGGAACGACAGCGCTGTCACTCACCAACGATCCCGGTGCCGATAACGGCGCTGTCACAGTCAACGGCGGTTCTTCTGTCAACGTTGTCTCTAAAAATAACGTCTCAAAGACGATCAGCGTTGGTGAAACAACAGCTGCAACGGGTGCAGTCACCGTTTCATCGACCGGTGGCGCAGCGAACACTAGCCAGGCTGGCGCCATCAAGGTCGTCGGCGGCACCACGATTTCCGTTTCTCAGCTGGCAGGAAACAAGGGTGCGACCGGTAACGACACCAAGGGTGGCGAAATCACGGTAACCGGCAACGCTTCCACCAAGGAAGTTTCGGTTACGCAGACCAAGACAGCAACCGGTGCCGACGCCACTGACAGCGCCGCACCGGTTGTCGGTTACACTGCCGGAGACGTAAAGGTTCTGGACGCCAATCGGGCATCTGCAACGGCCGCCGGCACGATCGAAACCGTATCCATCACCAATGCCGGCACGGTTAAGGTTGATTCTGGCGCGCTGAAGACGCTCAATCTGGGTGGCTCAATCACCAGTGTTAACGCTTCTAACCTTGGCCAACTGACCACTCCGGCAAATACGTCGCTTGCCGTGAACTTGAATGGCGTAAAGACATCGGGCGTGTTCGAGATCGACAGCGATATCAAGACACTTAACCTCGCTTCTTCGACAGCGGCATCAACGCTCGCGCAACTCACAGCCAACGGCGCAACGACAGTCAACGTATCAGGCGATGCCGCTTTGACCGTCACCACGCATGCGCTGACCGCTGCCACCGCCATCAACGTCACAAACACGGCTGGCGCAACTTTCGGTACGGCGATTGGCCAGGCGGTAACCTTCACCGGTGGAGCGGGTGCGGATTCGGTAACGCTCCTTGACGGCTTTACCAAGGCCATCACCATGGGTGCCGGTAACGACACCGTGACAATCGTCGATGCAAACGACGACGGCACCCTGACTGGCACAGGTGGTTCGGTTGTTGCCGGTGACGGCATCGACACCATCGTTTTGACTGGCGCAACTGCAGCGAAGGTTGGTGCAAATGCCACCTTCAACAGCAAGTTCAGCGGCTTCGAAGAACTGACCGTTACGGCCGGTGCGGGCGGGACCGTCAATCTTGCCGGGATCAACGGTGTATCGACGGTCAACACCTCAGGCCAAGAAGGCAGCCTTCTCCTTCTTAGCTTTGCCTCGGGCGGCACGATCAACCTCACGGGTGCTACTGGCGGCGCCAGGGGTGACATTCAAGCGGTGATTACCAACGCAACTGTCAACACAGCCGATGTCGTCAACGTCAAGTTGACCAACTCTGCTGCTAGCGCTGTCGATTTCGGTAAGGTCACAGCTACGGGCGTTGAGACGATCAACATCTTCACCGTCGATGCAGGCACTGGCACGAACACGGCAGCAACCACTGATTCCGCAACGCTCGTCGCTACCGCAGCAACCAAGGTGGTTGTTTCCGGCAACAACGGTCTTAATCTGACCAACACCGGTAACGCCGCTATCACCACCTTTGACGCGTCGGGTGTTGTCGGCAATGGCGCAGACGATAAAGCAGCAAAACTGGCCGTGACATTTACCTCTGCTGTCACGGACGCCAGCAAGACCGTTTCGATCACCGGCGGTGCCGGCAACGACGTCCTGACGGGGAGCGAAGCCAGGGACATCATCGTCGGTGGCGCTGGCAACGATATCTTGTCGGGCAGCTTTGGTATCGATACCCTGACGGGTGGCGCTGGTTCTGACACCTTCTCTATCAAGTGGGGTGAAGCCGGCATTACAGGCCAGGAAAAGATCACCGACTTCGACATCGCGCTCGGTGGGGACAAGCTCTTCCTTTCGACGTCCACGCTGATCGGAAACATCACCAACAAGGATGTCACGTCTGCCGTCAACGGTGCTGTGAATGTGACCGCTACTGTCAAGGATGGCATCATCACGATCGGCGGCGCTGACGCCGCACAGGTTGACACGATCGGTGAGATGAAGGCGATCTTCGAACTCCTCGATAAAGATGATATTGCCGATACCGGTGCGATGGTCCTGAACGGCCATACCTATGTCCTGACCGACAATGCCAACGGTTCCGTCACCGACATCATCCAGTTGGTCGGCGTATCCGGCGCCGCCTCGATGTCCACTTCTGATGCTGCCAACAGCATCCAGATCGAATTATAACGCGCAGAGCTTGGGTGGCTCCTGTGCTTTAAGGGCCCAAGTCAAACAGGAAACCCCCGCAGCAATTCGGGGGTTTCTATTTAAGAAAAAGGAGTAATGATGGACGACCAACCCAAAATCACTGTCGATGGTCGGGATTACGCCATCGAATCGCTTGGCGAAGATGCGCTGAACCAGCTCTCCAGCATCAATATCGTCGACCGCAAGATCGCCGATCTCCAGCAGGAAATGGCTATCCTGCAAACGGCGCGCAACGCTTACGCCGCCGCACTCGCAGCGGCACTGCCCAAGGATTGATCTGGAGTCACGATAGCCACCGCCATTAACCCCGCGGCGTGCGGGGTTTTTCATGGCCGTGGCTGTCACAAAACGGGATTTGCTCCGGCTGTAAACCCGCCCCTGTGAAAACATGGCCATGGCCCGACCAACCGCCTTCCCGCAGGCCAGGATCCGGCCTCCCCTTGTTGAAGGCTGAGATGCACCGGTTGCCATGCGGGCGGCAGATCGATTTGGATGCCCTGATTGCCCTTGCAGAACGACCTTTTGATTTCATACTCAAGGGCCGCAAGGAATAGCCGCACCGACCGGCCCTCAGCGATGACCGCGCAATCTCTTGGCGCAATTTCATTATGCAACTTCTAGGCGGCAACATGCTTGCGTAATCACTGAACAAGTGATAAATGTAGAAGATAACGCTATCGGAATCGTATTTCTGCAATTATTAAATAATAAATATTTAATACGGATTAAATATGACTATTCTTTATAATCAATAAGTACTATATTCAAAATGCGTGGCAATAGATTGTGTTTTTTATTAATATATATTGAGCTTTCCCAGATTTATCGATATTTATCGTTATTATATTGGCTTTTACTTCCGAATATATTGAATATCGATAGGGACATTGGCGCGCATGCATAATAAAACACCTCTTCAGGCGGCCTACGGAAAATTCCGGTCCATACTTCTGACGACATTCATTTTCAGTTTTGCAATCAACTGTTTGTTGTTTGTCGCGCCCCTCTACATGTTGCAGATTTACGATCGCGTTCTCGGAACCCGCAACGAAATGACGCTGCTGATGATCTCCCTGATCACGCTTTTCCTGATGGCCGTCTACGGCATTCTTGAATTTATCCGCTCCCGCATGCTTGTTCGTGCCGGCATGCAGTTCGACGAAATTCTCTCGTCGTCCATCTTCAGCCGCGCCGTGCGCCTGCGCCTGGCCAATCCTTCCGCGGGGGCCGAATACATCATTTCCGATGGAGACAAGATCCGCGAATTCCTGACGGGAGCCGGCATCCTCACCTTCTTTGATGCGCCATGGACCCCGCTCTTCATCGTGGTCTGCTTCCTGTTTCACCCGTGGATCGGCTATCTCGCTCTGGGGGGCGCCATCGTCATCTTCGCTCTCGCCCTGGTCAATGAATATGCGACACGAGTTGAATTGAAGGAGGCCAACACCGCGTCGCAGCGCGCCTCGCAATTCGCCTCCACCGTTTTGCAAAATGCCGAAGTCATCCGATCGATGGGCATGGAGCGGCCGTTGGGCGAAAGGTGGAAAGACCGCCATTGCGAAATGCTCGATGCCCAGGCCGGCGCCAGCGACAAGGCCGGCGCGATCATGACCTTTCAGAAATTCTTCCGCATGGCGATACAGTCGGCAATCCTCGGCCTTGGGGCCTATCTTGCGATACAGCAGGAAATTTCGCCCGGCATCATGATTGCCGCATCGATCATGATGGGCCGCGCCCTGCAGCCCGTTGAACAGGGCGTCGCACACTGGAAGCAGTTCGTGACCGCGCGGCAGGCACATGAGCGCCTCAAAAGCCTTTTTGCCAAGATACCCGATGAAGCCGACCGCACTGAACTGCCGCCCCCCAAAGGCCTGCTTCAGGTTGAAAACCTCACGTCTCTTGCGCCCGGGTCCAAAACACCCTTCCTCAAGGGCATCAATTTCTCTGTCGCGCCGGGCGAGACGCTCGCGGTGATCGGTCCGTCGGGGTCGGGCAAGTCCAGTCTTGTCCGGCACGTGGCAGGCGTCTGGCCTGCCGCTTCCGGAACCGTGCGGATCGACGGCGCAGATATCGCTCATTGGGACGCTGAACAACTCGGCCAACACCTTGGCTATTTGCCGCAAGAAGTGCGCCTCTTCTCCGGTACGATTGCAGAAAATATCTCCCGATTCACCAGCGGCGAATCCGAGGGTGTGATCGAGGCCGCGATGATGGCAGGTGTCCACGACATGGTCCTGCGGCTCCCCGACGGTTATGAAACGCAGGTTGGCGACAACGGGCAGCAACTCTCCGGCGGCCAGCGCCAGCGCATCGGTTTGGCGCGCGCCATCTATAATAAGCCTCGAATTGTCATTCTCGATGAACCCAACTCCAATCTCGACAGCGACGGTGAAGTGGCGCTTGTGGAGGCCGTTAAGGCTTTGAAAGCGCTTCGCGCCACGATCATTCTCGTCACCCATAAGACTAACCTTTTAGCGATTACCGACCGTGTGCTCGTGATGCGCGATGGGGCAATGCAAGCCTTCACCACGCCACAGGAGCTTTTTAAGCCGGCCGCTCCCCAGACCGTACCCGTGACAAACACGGGCACGGCAGTTGCAGCACAACGCGCCTGAAGGGGACCGCGATGGAACATAAATTTGCAAAGAACCAAAAGCGTGCGGCGGACACTCGACCTTTCGTGATCGCTGGATATGCCGTTATTCTTCTGACATTTGGGGTCGCCGGCGGCTGGGCCGCAACTGCGAAGCTCGACCGGGGGGTCATCGCATCCGGAACGATTGATGTTTCAGGCAACCGCAAGGAAATCCAGCACCTTGAAGGCGGGCTTATCGATGAGATCCTGGTCCAGGAAGGTCAGACTGTCGAGGAAGGCCAGCTTCTGGTGAAGCTGAATGACGTCCAGGCACGCACCAACCTGCGCATTCCGGAAATCCGCCTCCACATCGCACAGGCGATGGAAGCCCGGCTCCTTGCTGAACGCCGTCTGGACGCGGATTTCCAACTGCCAGCGTCGCTATTGAATGATCCCGCGCTCGAGGTACAAGCTGCAATTCTCGACCAACGCGAGATTTTTTCAGACCGCCGTTCCATCCTGAAGTCGCAGACTGATATCCTGCGCAATCGCATTGACCAGTTGCGTCGGGAGTATGATGGGCTGGATGATCAGAGAGCTGCCTTTCAGGAGCGGGTTCAACTTCTCGAGCAGCGCCTGAACCGTTTGAGAACTGGTTTCGAGACCGGCGTTGTGCAAGCCAACATTCTGTCGACTTATGAAGACGAATATATGGAGGTCAAGCAAAACGTCGCACGCATGGAGACCGAAAAGGCGAAGACCCAAAAATCCATGGGGGAAACCGAATTTCAAATCCTGCAGACGCAGCAGCAGTTCAAGGAACGAGCCAGCTCAGAATACAAGGATATCAGCGGACAGATCAAAGAACTGGTGGAACATGTCAAGGTTGCCCAGAACGTCGCAAAACGTACTGAAATTCGTAGCCCGGTCAAAGGGGCCGTTCAGAACATTCGCTTTCATACTACAGGTGGAGTCATCCGCCCCGGCGAAGTGATCATGGAAGTGATTCCAATAACGGACTCGATGGTCATCAACGCGCACGTGTCGCTGATGGATATTGACAATGTGCGTCCCGATTTGAAAGCAGAAATCAAGTTCACAGCCTTCCCCGGCCGTTTCATGCCAATCATCATTGGCAAAGTGGAAAACGTCTCCAAAAGCAGCATCGTCCCACCGGACGGTAAAACGTCACCTTATTATCTGGCCCGGATCAACGTCAGCAAAGGCATGGTCCCCGATGACATTGAAAGCCGAATTAGTGCGGGCATGCCAGCCGAAGTTATCATCTCAACTGGGGAAAGGACAGTCGCAGATTACCTCATCTCACCCCTGACAGACGCCATACGCAAAAGCATGCGCGAAGAATAAAAGTTTAAGGATACTGAGTGAGAGCGGCTATGGCTAACATTATTCCATTTCCACAACAGACAATCCTGAATAATCGGCCCACATTTCCTGCCGATAATCTGATGCTTTCTGGAAATGAAACCGTTTCCTTTGCGACGGATTATCAACTTAAGCATGAGAAAGGCGATTGGACAAACCAGGATCTTGCTGAGCTTTATAGGGTGGAAGCAATTTTACTCCAAGCCGGCATAAAAATAACCACGAGCCGTGGCGTAACGGACGAAGATGATCCTTGGTTTGTGTTTTGCCGCGAAGATGGGGATGTTTTTCTGCATCTCGCGCGCATAGATGGATCATATCTGCTGTGCGGCCACGGTATGAATCAGCCGCTCTTCGGACCGAATTTCAAGTCTCTCGTTCGGCAATTCGTGGACAATAACCTTGGTGAAACGGAGAAAGACAACGCGCTATCTCTAGCCTCACCCGGCAAATATAGCGATGTTATTCGCTTACATCCGCTCGTGATGTTTGCTGCTTTGGCTTGGACTCTCTATTTATCGAGTGACCAGTGGATCGCCGCGGCACAGGCCAATGACTCAGTGCCACAATCAGCGTTTGCTAGTTTCGCGTCAGTTCCGAATTCGACGATCTCCGAAGATCCGGCCTGCTCCGATGTTCATGGGATTACGAACCTTGAAACTGTCAGCGCGCTCGAGCAGGAAAATAAGAATTATGTAAAATATAGCCATGGTATTTTTAATTTGTTTCTCTCGATCCATGGGATTGCAATTGGGATACCACTAACGGTCTCCGAGATAAATTTCTCCACGGTTCCGGTACCGGAGCTTCATAAATCGGAGAAAAATGATGCTGGTAAAATTATAGCAGAATTTTTTGACCGGCATACTCCGCTAAATCCTGATTTGTTTGAAACACATGATGCCTATAAGGCGTATTCCTCCCCCATCTACCAAATATCGAAATATAAACAGCCAGAAAATACGGCCAATACAGCAATTCACAATCCAAAATTGGTAATTAAGCCCAATGATGCGGCGAACGTTTATGTTCAAGACAGATCCGATACCAACAGCCCCGTACGCTCACTATACGATCTTGGAAGGCCGCAGCAAACTGGTGAATATTCATCTGCAGACAGCGGCGACGCGCCCCACGGCTCTGACGTCGGCGGCCCACTAAAAATCCCACCAGATATGAAGAATTGGAATGGCATCTACAAATATGATAACAATATCAACACGGAGTCGGAATATAATTACATCATATCGCTGCTACTCAATGTAATTAAGCATAACAAAAATAAAGAAATTGCTTCATATCTGTCAAATTTAAAAAATGTAATTACTGATGGCTTCACGGGTATTCAGAAAAACATCCCAGAAGACCTCACACCAGCTTCGACGAACTCCGCCGAGCATAACGCCTTCAAAATCGACGAAAAAAACCGGAGTGAGGTTTACATCAAAAGCATGTCGGGAACCCCGCCTGTGGATGCATCCTCATTTGTTGCCACCACTCCGGCGGCGTCGCCGGCCGTCGAAAGCGCTCAAGCTCCACAAATAGCAAAGGGTCAAACATACGGATATTCTATATCGGCTGGCGCGTTTATAAACTATCTCATCGGTAAATCGCTGGATGTCAAAATGCTTCAGATGGACAGGGAAGTCATCATATTTGACGTATCGTCCATTGATGAACCAACTGACAAACCATACATGATGACGTGGGTGACAGAATCTGGTTTCAATATTTCGACCATTGGCCACATACACGATTATATTGGTTTTGGTTTTTCATAACTGAATAGCCCAAGATTTGTAGACGCCTTCTTTCCTAATTTTGAGGCAGGAAGAGCATCATGAGCAAACCGAATTTCAGCGAAGAGCTTAAGCGCGACGCCTTGCGTCAGAAGGCGGCGCGAGGCTATCCAGTTGCGGAAGTTCGTAGCGGTTGGGTGTCAGCCAGTACTCGCTCAACGAATGGAAGAAGAAGTTCTCCTCTTCGTCTGGCAATTAGGCCAGCGACCAATCCCAAGAGATCAGGCAACTCAAAAAGGAACTGGCGCGGGTCACCGAGGAGTGCGGCATATTAAAAAATGCGACCGCGTATTCCGCCAGGGATGCAAAGTGAAGTACGCGTTCGTTGCCCAGCATCAACAGCGCTTTTCGGTGCGGATGATGTGCCGCCTGTTGCGTATCCATCCCAGCGGGTTTTACGCTTGACTTCGGATGCCGTGGAGCAAGCGTGCCTGCGAGAACAAGCGACAAATCGATCTGTTCCAGACGGCTTGGGAAGAGAGCGGCAAGACCTACGGATATCGCAAGCTTCATGACGATCTGCTCGATCAGGGCGAGACATGCTGCCCTAACCGGGTTGCACGTCTAAAACGGATTGCCGAGATAAAGGCTCAGATCGGCTACAAACGCCGTCCTGGAATTTACGGCGGCAGGCCTTCCATTGTCATCGACAACACTCTGGACCGTCAATTTGACGTTGCTGCTCCGGACAAGGCGTGGGTCACTGATATCACCTACATCCGGACCAACGAAGGATCGCCTATCTCGCTGTCGTCATCGATCTCTATTCCCGCCGTGTCATCGGCTGGTCGATACAGAGCCTTCAGACAACGGATGTCGTGCAGCAGGCGTTGCTGATGGCTGTCTGAGGCGAAAGCCAAAGGAAAAGGTTCTGGTGCATTCGGATCAGGGATCGAAATTCACCAGTATGGACTGGGCATCGTTCCTGAAGCATCACAATCTGGTTCATTCGATGAGCCGACGGGGCAACTGCCACGACAATGCCGTGGCTGAGAGCTTCTTCAATCTGTTGAGCGGGAGCGGATACGCCGCAAGGTCTATCGCTCAAGAGACGAAGCCAGGCAGGACGTGTTCGACTACATCGAGATGTTCTACAACCCGAAGCGCAAACATGTCAGAAGCGGGATGCTGTCGCCCGTCGAGTTCGAAAAGCAGCAGAAAACCTAACCTGAGCGTGTCTACGAAACTCGGGGCTATTCAATGGTCATGGTCATGCGTTCCGGCCTGCGGCGGTGCTCGGACGGCCTGAAGTTCACTTAGCTCGGAATGGCGAGATCATTCGTCTCGCCTTCATCATCGATGCCTTCGACCGCGAGATCATCGCCTGGACGGCGGTTGCCAATACAGGCATTTCCGGCTCTGACGTGCGCGACATGATGTTGGAGGCGGTCGAGAAACGCGCTTTGGTGCCTGCCAGCACAGCAGTGCCTGCGGCGTCAGCCAACGGCCGGGCTGCCGCGCCGACGCAGACCTGCCTCGTATTCCGGCCAGTTCGTGACCTTGAATTTCATCTTGCTGGATATGATGGCGGCGGGAGGAAATGTGGTTGAACGGCATGCTCAGTCAGATGGGTTGTTTCCACCCCACCCGTCTACTTTGGCGCCCATAAACGATCCGTGCACCAATGCCTCGTCTGATTTCATTGTGTCATGCCTTCGGAGGCGATCGCTGCTCTAGGCCCAGCAATACGCTGATCGCTTGTTTCAGATGCTCCAGCCACCATCGATATTGTAGGCCTGACCGGTCGTGTAGGTCGCGCCGGCGAGATAGACGGCGAGGTCAGCGATTTCCACGGGATCTCCCAACCGACCCATCGGCTGGCGGCCTACAAAGGCTTTGCGGGCGGCCTCGTAGTCTCCCTGCGCGCGCATACGTGCTTCCAGCGATGGGCTCTCGACCGTGCCGGGGCAGATGGCGTTGCAGCGAATGCCTCTACCGACATAGTCGGCGGCGATCGCCTTCGTCAGACCTATGACGGCTGCCTTCGAGACACCATAGGCGAAGCGGTTCGGTGCGCCCTTTGGCGCTCCGACCACTGACGACATGTTGATGATGGTTCCGTCGCCGCGGTCCAACATGGCGGGCAATACGGCGCGAATGGTGCGGATCATCGCCTTGACGTTTACGTCGATCGCGAAATCCAGGTCCTCATCTTTCATGTCGAGAATCGAGCCGGAATGAACGACGCCAGCGCAGTTGAACAGGATATCGACTGGTCCGATCTCACCGAAGAAGGCTGTGACGGCCGCGTCATCCCGGACGTCGAGCTTGCCCGTGCGGATATCCGAATGCGCGGCGAGATCGCCAAGTGCTACCTCGTTGATATCGGTTGCGATCACGCGCGCGCCCGCGGCGGCGAACGCCAAGGCGCTCGCCAGGCCGATGCCCTGGCCCGCGGCGGTGATCACACATATTTTGTTCTGAAGCTTGTTCATCGTCGTCTCCCGACAGGCTATCTGGGCTGGGGCTTGCTACGCGCATCGCGACGATTGCGAGAATGAGCCGCGATGGTTGAGGTTCTGGCTTGCGGTTCAGGCGTGCGCGACCGCATGTTCGTTTTTCTCACGGTGGATCAGATTCATGATGGCTTCGCTCATGTTGTCGTAAGCGCCGTCATTTTCGATCTCGCCTTGGATTCGGTAGCCGTCCATCACGATGATCCTGTCCGCGAGCGCTACCATTTCTGGCATGTCGCTGGTGATGACCACGACGGCGGTTCCGCTGTTGGCGAGCTCGCGAAGCAGGTCGTGCAGATAGGCTTTGGTCTTGATGTCGATGCCCACGGAGGGCTCGTCGATGATCAGGATCTTGACGCCGGCGGCCAGCCACTTGGCGACACTGATCTTCTGCTGATTGCCACCTGACAGGTTCCCAACCGACTGCGACAGGCTCGGGGTTTTGACCTCCAGGCGCTGGAGGAAAGGGGTCACGGCGTTACGTATCGTTTGGTCCGAAAGGCTTCCGAACAGCCCTGACAACCTTTTCCAGACGACAATTCCGGCATTGGCCAGAACGGAATGCGGTAGAAGGAGCCCCTCACTCTTGCGGTCTTCGCTAACATAGCCGAGTCCATGGCGGTGGATCGCTTCTCCAACCGAAGAGATCGCGGCAGGCTTGCCGTCGATCCTTACCTCGCCACCGGTGATCGGGATGCGGCCCATGATCGACTTTGCCAGTTCGCTCCGGCCGGCGCCGATGAGGCCGTAAAGCCCGACTATCTCGCCCTTGCGGACCGTCAGATCGATATTAGCGTGACCGATCGCCGTCGATACCTTGCTCAATTCGAGGGCCACAGGATTTGCCGAAGTATCGCGTTTCAGCCAACTGCCGCCGCTTTCATTCCGTCCGATCATGAAGCGGACGAGATCCTGGCGGCCGAGGCCTTCCAGCGACTGGCTCTGGCACGCATTCACGCCATCGCGCAGCACGGTCACGCGGTCGCATATCTCCTGCACTTCTTCAAGCTTGTGACTGACGAAGACAAGACTGACGCCCTTGTCGCGCAGGCGCCGAAGGACAGTGAAAAGCGTCTTTGTCTCATTCGATGTTAACGAGGCGGTCGGCTCGTCAAGCAGTAGAACGCGGCTTTCCAGCGATAAGGCCTTGGCAATCTCGACGAGCTGCATCTGCGCGACCGACAGGTCCAGTACCGGCGTCGTCGGGTCGATATCGAATTCCAGCGAATCGAGCCATTGTTGCGCGCTGCGGTTCATTTCCGTGTAATCGATCCGCCGCAGCGCGTGGCGGCTCATTTGTTCCAGATGGATGTTTTCGGCGACGGAGAAGCGCGGGATCAGATTGCGCTCCTGGTGAACGACGCCGATGCCCTTTGCGACGGCATCCCGCGTGCTCGAAAAATGGACCTCTTGTCCATTGACGAGAAGCTGTCCGCTGGTAGGGCGGTGTACCCCCGTGATCACCTTGATCAAGGTTGACTTGCCGGCGCCGTTTTCTCCGAGAAGGGCGTGAATGGAGCCCGGCAGCAGGGAAAGCGACACACCGTCGAGCGCCTTCACGCCCGGAAAGCGTTTCTCTATATTGACGGCTTCGAATACGGGAGTTCCAGTCATCATCATGCCTTCCGCGAAACGGGTACGGTTCCGCGCAGGCGATTGACTCCGACGGCTGCCAATATGAGCGCGCCAAGGACGACCTGGACGAGGAACGGATCGATTGAAAACAGCACCAGGGCCTGTGTGATCAAGGCAACCACAACGACTCCAAGCAATGTGGCCGCGACGCTGACATGGCCGCCGGCGAGAACGGCCCCGCCGATGACCGGCGCGGCAAAGGACAGGATCAACCAGTCATCACCGATCGACGGCTGGCCGATCTGCAGGCGGGAGACCAGGAGAACACCGGCGCTTGCGGCAAGCAGGCCAGAGATCGCGTGTGCGACGACGACGACGTTGCGGACCGAAATCCCGGAGAGCGAAGCTGCGTGCTCATTGCCCCCGACGGCAAGGATGAAGCGGCCGATAGACAGCCGGTTGAGCAGATACCAAAGTGCGATGGCACCGATCAGCGTAGGCACCGCCAGCATGGGCACTGCGCCGAGAAGGGTCGCAGAGCCGAGTTCTTTGACGCTGTCCGGTATTCCGTAAAAGGGCTGGGCATGGGTGATGCCGAGATTGATGCCCTTGTAGATCGAAAGTGTTGCCAGCGTGATGACGAACGCTGATATGCCGGTGAAGCTGATCAATAGGCCGTTAAGGATACCGCAGAACGCCCCGGCAATCAGGGCGAGCCCTGCTGCGAGTGGCGCGGGTAGCCCCCAGATTTGCATCATCCCGGCAAACGAAATTGCTGCCAGGCCGCCGATCGCACCGACGGACAGGTTCATCTGCCCGATGGCAATGATGATCATCTGTGAAAAGCCGATCAGGGCGTTGATGGCGACGGCCAGCAGCAACGTTTGAATGTTGAAGGACGAGAGGAAGTTCGGGCTGAAGCTGCGGATCACGATTATCGCAATCAGCGTGGCAAGCAGGGGCCCGAACCAGTCTGTCTTGGCGACGCGGCTGAGATTGAAGTTTGTCATCGGCTGTTCCTCAGGCAAGGTTGCGATAGGCGAGATAGCTGCGACGTGCCCTGTCCATGAACACCGCGACGAGAAGGAGGAGGCCGAGGAACGTCTGCACCCAGAACTCCCCGATTTGCAGAAGCAGCAAGCCGCCGGTCAAAAGGGTAACAAGAGCTGCGCCGAGGCAGGTGCCGAGCACGGGCGCCTTTCCGCCGTTTAACAAAGCGCCCCCAAGAACCGGCCCGAGGAATGCCGGAAGAAGCCAGTCCTGCCCAAGCTGGCCAGCCATCGAGGGGATGGCCGCGCCGTTGCGGGTAACCAGCATCAAGGCAGCGATGGCCGCGAGCGCTCCCGACAGCATGTGACATAGAATGGTGACGCGCCCGACGCGCACGCCGGACAATTCAGCGGCTTCCGGTCGCGCACCAGCCGCCAGCATCTCGCGGCCGAGAACGCTGCGGTGGTAGAGCCATGTCAGCGCAAGCGCGACAACGCCGGTAACAAGCAACAACGGCGAGACGTAAGTGAAGAGCTTCAGCTTGCCAAACGCCGCGAATTCCGGTGGCAGGTTGCGGTAGGCCTCAGCTCTGGTCAGGAAAACCATGACACCGAAGAAGATGCTCATCGTTGCGAGGGTAATGATGAAGCTGTGGAGGCCGGTCCGCACCACGGTGAAGCCATTGACGAAGCCGAGCCCGACGCCGAGACCGATGCCACCGACGATCGCCAGCGGCCAGGGAACCTGCAGAGCCTCGATCGCATAGCCGGCGAACATCGCGGCGCAGACACCGATGGCGCCGACCGCAAGGCTAAGACCGCCCGTCACGATCACAGTCATCATCGACAGGCCGATCATGATGTTGACGGCCGCATTGCGTCCGAGCGTGAAAAGATTGAACGGGCTCAAGAAGCCTTTCGTCGTGAGGCTAAAAACGACGATGAAGACGGCGATCAGCAGGATCAGCCCGAACTCGTTGGAGACGAAGAGACCGCTACGGGACGCTCCCCCGCCGAAGGTCGGCCGGCTTACACTGGCTTCGGCTGGTGTTGGAATTTGTTGCGATGACATGTGATGTTCCTTGATGACGGGGAGCCAGGTGATGTGGCCTGTGGCGTAGGGGCCGCGTCGACGCGGCCGCCCGTCGACACAAGGGAGAGGCTTGGAAAAGCCTCTCCCTTCTTCCTGTCCCGGAAATCTACTTGCAGCTCAGATAGGTGGCGTCGAAGCTCGCAAGGAGCTTCTTGGTTTCGTCGCGCATTGTATCGACATAGGTATCGACCTTGCTGGCATCGATGAAGGCGGTACCCGAGTCGATGAACTTCGTGGTCAGGGCGTTCGCCTTGAATGGTGCGTCCGCCTTGACCGTGCAGCCGGAGCGCAGCTTGTCCACGGCGTAAGAGCCCACATAGGCCTGGCCATAGGGGTTCTGGATCATTGTGCCATCGAGGATGCCGTCCTTGATTGCATCGAGCACGACCTTATCATGGTCGATGGCGACCATGTGGATGCGCTTGTCACCGATCTTGCGCAACGCATTGGCAGCGACCACCGACGGCACCCATGCCGTGGAGATGATGCCGTCCACTTCATTGGCGTGAGCGGCGAGATAGGCATTGATTTTTTCTTCCGCCGGCTCCGGCGCGTCGATGTCAGCGATCACCTGCACGACCTCGTTGCCGGCTTCTTCGGCAGCCTTCTTCACCGCGTCAATGCGCAGCTGGGTGTTGGGATCAACCAGAAAACCCGTCAGGTGAAGGATGCGTTTCTTACCCGTGCCCATGACACGGGCGAGTTCCTTCGTGCCGATATAGGCCGAATTGCCTGTGTCAGTTCCAAGGCAGAAGGCGGCGCTGGAAGGGTCCTTGAAGCAGCCGGCGGCAGCAATGACCGTGGCGCCATTGGAGGACAGTTCGTCAACCGTAGAGACGGATCCAACAGGATCGCCAGGGAAGATCACGAAGCCGTTATATCCCTGGGAGAGAAGACTTTCGAGCAACTGGTTCTGTTGGGCAAGCTCCCATTTCTGCGGCACCTTGTAGTCGGCTGATTTGAAGCCGAACTGCTTGGTCGCATCGGCCCCGCCTTGCTCCCAAGCCGCGAAATAGGGATGCGGCCCACCGGGGACCAGGGCAACCATACTGTCACTAGCCTGGGCAATACCGGCTAGCGCCACAACAATCCCAAATACACTGGCACCGGCAAAGCTGCGCATTCTCTCAGACATGAGCGTCCTCCTCATTTGTAAGAATCTCCTCCTCTCAAGGGCTACCCGATGGTCGAAAAATTGTTTGTTTCCATCCGGGCGCTTGCAAGAGTGACTTGGATACTATAATACTTGTATCCAAGCTGCAAACGGAATTTTTGCAGCTCTTGTGCCGGAGATAAAAAACATGAAGCGAGCTTTGAGCGAGGAGCCGGAAACCGCAGGCCGCGGCGTTGCGTTGGGTGCGACAGGGTTGGAGGGGCTCGACCTCGTGCGCGATCGACACAGGTCCGCCTCGGAGCAGGTGCACGCCACGCTGCGCCGGGCCATCATTGAAGTGCGCCTCGCGCCGGGCAGCCAGATCAGCGAAAACTCAATATGCCGGCAATTCGCCGTCTCGCGCACGCCGGTGCGTGCCGCAATTCAACGTCTGGCCGAGGAAGGGTTGATAGACGTCTATCCCCAGGTTGGAAGCTTTGTGGCGCCGATCAGGCTGGCGGGCCTGCAAGATAGTCATTTTATTCGACGCTCATTAGAAATTGCTCTGCTGCGCGAGGTGGCGCCGCTTTGGACGCCCGAGAAGAGTCGGGCAATGCGGCAGGCCGTGGCTGAGCAGGAGCGCTTCATCGCCGCTGGCGATGGTGACGGCTTTTTTCGAGCCGATGAGGAATTTCATCATCTCTTGGGTACATTCGCCGGACGCGAAGGTGTGTGGCAGGCCGTGCTGGGCGCCAAAGTCACCCTGACACGGTTTCAGCGCTCGTGGCAAACCGCGGAGCGCCTGCCCGACGTCATCGCCGAGCACCTTGCGATTGTCGACGCCCTCGACCGTGGCGACGCGATCGATGCGGAGCGTGCGCTGGCCACCCATCTTGACATGATCTTTGTTATCTTCGGGCGTCTTCCCGAGGCCGAGAGAAACAGTCTGGCCGTATGAGCCTGTCTTGAAGTGAGGGAAGTTCTATGGAGTTAAACGGCAGGATCGCACTGGTCACAGGTGGGGGCGGCGGCATCGGGCGCGCCATCGTGGCGGCTCTGGCGGAGGCTGGTGCGCATGTTTTGGCCGTCGATCGCGATGCTTCCGTAATGACGCGGCTGGCAGACGTGGGTGAGCCGGTGGTGATTGATCTGGCGAGTCCGGCAGACATCGACCGAGGGATGCGTGACGTGCTTAAACGTCATCGTCGTATAGATATCCTGGTTAACAATGCGGGCGTGCTTTCCCCGAACAAACTGGCGGGCACGACGCTGGAAGAATGGCACCGGCTAATGGCCGTAAATCTGGATGCAGCGCTTCTTCTGACGCAGGCCGTTGTCCCCGAAATGAAAGCGGGCAGTTGGGGCCGGATTATCAACATCTCATCCTATGCCTGGAAATCCGGCGGCCTGACCGCCGGAACTGCCTATGCCGTGTCGAAAGCGGCACTTGTCGGCTTGACCTACTCGACAGCGAGGGAACTCGCTCCTGCCGGCATCACGGCCAATGCCGTCGCTCCGGCCTATGTCGTCTCGCCGATGATCATGGAACAGCTCTCAGAGAAGGAACGCAATCAACAGTTGGCCGCTATCCCGGTCGGCCGTCTGTGCGAGCCCGAAGAGGTTGCCCACACCGTCCGATTTCTCGCGTCGCCGTTGTCGGGCTTCATGACAGGGGTCGTGATCGACATGAATGGCGGGCTGCAGTTCGGCTGACTAAGCGAACATGTCGACGTTCCGCAAGCGCGTGATCCAAACCTACCTTGCGCTCATTTGTCTAGATTGGAAGTTCAGTGCCGCAAAACCGTCTTTCACAAGCAACACTCTCTGGTCTTTCGGCCGGTATTGCTTCTCCCTCCTATGACAGATCGATGGTGACGCCGGGGATAGTTCATCTCGGTGTAGGTGCTTTCCACCGCGCTCATCAGGCAGTGTTGGTGGATGATTGTATCGGGCGAGGCGAGTTGGAGTGGGGGATCGTTGCCGCCTCGATGCGCAGCGCGGACACACGTGATGCGCTTGCGCCGCAGGACTATCTTTACACCTACTGTGAGCGTGACGGGCAGACGCAGACGCATCGCGTCATAGGTTCCATTCTCGAGATCCTCGTCGCTCCTGAAGATCCATACCGACTGGTCGACCGGTTGTGCGATCCGAGAGTGCGTATCGTGACCTTGACCGTCACGGAGAAGGGTTACCTCGCCAATCTTTCCGAACGGACGCTTCTGCGGACCCACCCCGACATTCAAAATGATCTCGATGCTGCCAACGCACCGCGATCGATCTACGGGGTGCTGCTGGAAGCGATCCGCCGGCGGCGGGCACAGGGGGCTGTGCCGCTGACGCTTGTCTCCTGTGATAACCTGCCATCAAACGGCAAAGTGTTGAAGACGTTGCTCGTGGAATTTGCGGGCCTGATGGATGTCGATTTGGCAGACCACATTGCGCAGAATGTCTCATGCCCCTGCGCGATGGTCGACCGTATCGTGCCCGCAACGACGGATGAGGATCGTGTTGCCGTTACTGAATTCCTTGGCACGGAAGATGCTTGGCCCGTTGTGGCGGAACCCTACTTCCGCTGGGTGATCGAGGATCGCTTTCCGCATGGTCGCCCACGTCTTGAAGCGTCCGGTGTCGAATTCGTCGATGATGTCGAACCTTATGAGCACATGAAGCTTCGGATGCTCAACGGCGCCCATACCGCGATTGCGGCAATCGGTCAAATTACCGGGCTGGAAACGATTGCCGATGTCTATGCCGATCCTCGCGTGCGTCGTTTCATCGACCGTTATTGGAGCGAGGTCGATCCAACGTTGTCGGCGCATCTTGACGGTGCGACCTATGTCGAAGGTTTGCGTCAGCGTTTCGCCAATCCTGCACTCAGGCACAAGGCGGTACAAATCGCGTCGGATGCCTCGCAGAAGGTGCCGCAACGCATTCTAGCCCCGCTCGCCGAGTTGATGGATCGGGACAGACCGTACGGCGCTGTCCTGATGGCGGCGGCGCTGTGGATATGCTCCTGCGCCGCACATAACGAAAATGGCGAGCCTATCGTCATCCGCGATCCGGCCTTCAACGAATGGCCCGCCGTGGATCAGTCGGCGCTTTCCTCGCGGCAGGTGGTTGAGCGCTTCCTTGGTTTCGACCGCGTGTTCGGACCTGAATGGCAGACAAGGACGGGCTTTTCAGAGAGGCTGGCTGCTGCCTGCCATGCCATCAAGACCCACGGCGCGCTCTGCGCCATCGACGACATTGCCTGAGGAGGAAGAGATGCAGGAAACCTGGCGCTGGTACGGCCCCAACGACCCGATCACGCTTCAACACGTTCGCCAGACCGGGGCGACCGGCGTGGTGACGGCGCTCCATGAAATTCCCGATGGCACGTCCTGGCCGCTGGACGAGATCGTCAGGCGCAAGGAAATGATCGAGGCCGCCGGCCTCGAATGGAGCGTATGCGAATCGATCCCGATGGAGCAATGCGTCAAACGCGGCGACGGGCAGGCGCCGCAGGCGATCGCCCGTTGGAAGGAGACGCTCGCCAATCTCGGCCGGGCCGGCATCCCGACCGTCTGCTACAATTTCATGCCGGTGGTCGATTGGACCCGCACCGATCTGCGCTGGCGCACCGCGCGCGGCACCGGGCTCGCCCTGCGTTTCGAGATGACCGATTTCGTCGCCTATGACGTCTTCATCCTGAAACGCCCGAACGCCGCCGACAGCTACGATCCCATCGTGGTCTCCCGTGCCGAGGACCGGGCGAAAGCCATGGGCGAGGAGGAAAAGCTGGCTCTCGAGCGCAATATCATCGCCGGCCTGCCGGGTGGGGCGCTCGTCCAGACACGGCAGTCCATCACCGGGTTGCTTCAGTCCTTCGACGGCATCGATGCCGCCACGATGCAGGGCAACCTGCTGGCTTTCCTCAAGGAGGTCGTTCCCGTGGCGCAGGAATGCGGCGTGCTCCTGGGGCTACATCCCGACGATCCGCCATTCTCGCTGTTCGGCCTGCCGCGGGTGGTTTCGACTCCGAAGGATATCCGCGCCGTTCTTTCGGCGGTCGATACCCCGACCAACGGAATTACGCTGTGCACCGGCTCCTACGGTTCGCGCCCCGACAACGATCTCGTCGCTATCGCGAAGGAGTTCGCGCCCCGCGTCAATTTCGCCCATCTGCGCAATGTCACGGTGGAGCCAGATGGATCGTTCTTCGAGGACGATCACCTGGACGGCGGCACCGACATGGTCGGGGTCATCGAGGTCCTGCTGCGCGAGGAGCGGCGGCGGGCTGTGGCCGGCGACCCGCGGCCGGCGATCCCGCTCAGGCCCGATCACGGACACCTGCTCGGCGACGATATCGATAAGAAGACCAATCCCGGCTACTCCTATATCGGCCGACTGAAGGGCCTCGGCGAGCTTCGCGGCGCGATCCGCGCGATCACGCGCCAGCTCGATAGAGAGGAGGCCGCAGCATGATCGGCCGCGCGCTTGGCACGACTGGCCTGACGCTCAGCACCTTTTCCTTCGGCGCCGCCGGGATCGGCAATCTTTACCGCGAAGTGTCGCGCGAGGATGCCATGGCGACGCTGGAAACGGCTTGGGACGCGGGCATGCGCTATTACGACACGGCCCCACATTATGGCCACGGCCTGTCCGAACGCAGGCTCGGCGATTTCCTGCGTCACAAGCCGAAGGGCTCCTACGTCCTTTCGAGCAAGGTCGGCCGGTTGTTGAAGCCGGTTCCCGAAGACACCGTCCCCGATCACGGTTTCGTCCGTCCGCTGCCCTTCGCTCAAGAGCATGACTACAGCTACGGCGGCATCATGCGATCTTACGAGGACAGTCTGACCCGCCTGGGGCTGAACGGCATCGACATTCTCTATGTGCACGACCTTGAGGCGACGACCCTCGGCGCCGATTACGAGCGCCATTTCGCCGATTTCATCGAGGGCGGCGCCAGGGCGCTCGACGAACTCAAGGCCGCGGGCGCGATCAAGGCGATCGGCCTCGGGGTCAACGAGGTTCCCGCTTGCCTGAACCTGCTTTCCCGCGTGCCGCTCGACGTGATCCTGCTTGCCGGCCGTTATACGCTTCTCGACCGCTCGGCCGAGCCGCGATTGCTGGCTCGCTGCGCAGAGACCGATACGCGGCTCGTCATCGGCGGCGTCTTCAATTCCGGCATCCTGGCAACCGGAGCGCGGCCGGGCGCGACGTTCAACTATGTCGAGGCATCGCCCGAGATCATGGGAAAAGTGGAAGCGATGGAAGCGGCGGCCCTGTCGGCCGGCACCACGCTCGCCGCCGCCGCGCTGCATTTTCCCTTGCGCAACCCGCAGGTCGCCAGCGTGCTGATCGGCACGGCCAAGCCCGCGAGCCTTTTGCGCAATGTCGAGCTGTTCGATCAAACCCCAAGGGAAACTGTTTGGTCGGCGTTCGAAAATCTCACGATCGGCAGGGCGGGATGAAGAGCGATGGAGCTAGTTGATACGCACCAGCACCTCATCCTGAGAAGCCGACTTGGCTACGCGTGGACCAAGGACATCCCGGCGCTTGCTTCGGGTACCTTCGATCAGGGCATCTACTCCACGGAAGCCGCAGCCACCGGCATCGTCGCGACTGTCTTCATGGAAAGCGGCGTGGATGACATCGACTATCAGAACGAAGCGCGGCTCGTCTCAAAGTTGGTTGGAACGGGTGATCCACCCATGCTTGGCATTGTAGCGGGCTGCCGTCCCGAATCCGACGATGGTTTCGATGGCTGGCTTGAAGAGTGCCGAAATCTGAATGTGGTCGGCTTTCGTCGCATCCTACAGCTCGCGCCGGACGATCTGAGCCGCAGTGAAACCTATCGGCGCAACATTCGCAAAATCGGCCGGGCGGGTTATCCCGTCGATCTCTGTTTCGATGCTAGACAACTGCCGATCGCCCGCGATCTCGTTCGCGCTGCTCCCGACACGCTTTTTGTGCTTGACCACTGCGGACGGCCGGATATCGCTTCTGGTGACTATTCGAAATGGCGAGGGAATATGGCCGAACTCGCAGAGTTGCCGAACCTTCGGGTCAAGCTCTCGGGACTGCCGGCCTATTGCGACCAATCGGTGCCGAAGATTTCCGCTATAAGGCCGTACAGTGACGCCGTGTTCGAGCTATTCGGTCCCGGTCGTATAGTATGGGGCGGGGACTGGCCCGTCATCGATGTTGGGGGCGGCTTATCAGAGTGGGTCAGGCTTTCAACTATCCTATTGTCAGAACTTTCCGACAACGAGCGGGCTCTTATCGGCCATAGGAATGCCCGGGACATCTACCTTCGAAAAGAACCCCTTGGATGACGTTGGCGTGTCGGTTTGGTTCCAGTTACCGTCCTGGGACTGATCCGAACCCCTCAAACCTCACGGGACTTATTCACTGCTGAATGACAGTTCAGTGGCAGATCCTTCCAAGCCGCTAGCGCAGTCATTTTCGACATCATTGCCAAACAACCGTCTCCGGCCACCCGTCAGAGCGCGGCTGCGATTTTCTCTTTCAGGAATCAAAATACTAGTATAATACTTTATCCAAAGTCGGGCGGAGGAATGACATGAACAGGATTGATCTAGACGGACAGACTGCGGTGGTGACGGGCGGCGCCCAGGGAATTGGCCTCGCCATTGCAAGGCGACTTATCGAATCCGGGGCAAAAGTCAGCCTCTGGGATATGAGCGAGAGGGCGATTGGAGAGGCATGCAGTGTGCTTGGCGAGGGCGCCAGCGGCAAGGTTGTTGACGTCACCGATTTTGCCGGTCTCTCCCGCGTTCACGCCGAAGTCGAAGCGGAGAACGGACCCGTGTCGATCCTCGTCAACTCTGCCGGAATTGCGGGCGGTAATGCGACCCTTGAAGATTATGACATCGAGGAATGGCGCCGCGTGGTCGAGATCAATCTGAACGGCACCTTTTACGTCAATAAGACCGTGATCCCGTCCATGAAGGCCAGGAATTATGGCAGGATCGTCAATATTTCCTCCGTTGCCGGAAAGGAAGGCAATCCAAAGCTCTCAGCCTATTCTGCAGCCAAGGCGGGCGTGATCGGCTTGACCAAATCGCTCGGTAAGGAACTCGCGGCACACGACATTGCGGTCAACGCGATAACACCGGCGACGGCGCGCACCCGAATCCTCGAAACCCTGACGCCGGAATTCATCGATTACATGCTGACACGTATTCCACGTGGCCGCTTTCTGGAAGTCGAAGAGGCGGCCGCAATGGTCGCATGGCTGGTGAGCCGCGAAAACAGCTTCACCACCGCCTCGGTTTTCGACCTTTCCGGCGGCCGGACGACCTATTGAGGAGCCTTTGATGAAACGCATGGGTTTTTGCCTCAACCTCAGGCCCGGTGCGGTCGACGAATATAAAAGGCTGCACGCCAATGTGTGGCCGGAGGTGCTCGACGCCATTGCCCGCGCCCATATCACCAATTATTCGATTTTTCTGAAAGAGCCGGAAAACCTGCTCTTCGGTTATTGGGAATATACAGGCGATGATTTCTCCGCCGATATGGCGGAGGTGGCGAAAGACAGGCGCACGCAGGAATGGTGGGCAATTTGCGAACCGCTGCAATTGCCCTTTCCGACGCGCGCGCCGAACGAATGGTGGGCGCGGATGACAGAGGTGTTCCACATAGACTGACCGCGTCTGGCCGGCCTCGGCGAAGCGGCTCAGTGGCCGGCCAGACCGCTGGCTTCTATACTGCCGAGCAGTTTCAGCGTGTTGCTGAGAGAGGTTTCAAGATGCTCCCTGATCGCCCTTTCGGCCGCTTCCGGGTCACGCGCCTCCAGGGCGTCCACGATAGCGCCGTGCTGCTCGATTGTGGTCTCACCGGCTCCGGGCGACGGTAGCGACAGAAGCCGGCAGCGATCCATCTGCGCCTTGGTAATGTCCACCACGCGCCAGAGCATGGAGTAATCATTGACCTCGGCAATGAGCCTGTGAAAGGCGTCGTCGTGATCGATCGCATCCTCGAAGCGGCTTCTTTTGACGGCAAGGGCGTGAAGATTGATAACGTCACGCAGACGCTGTACGCCATCCGCGCTGATCGTTTGCGCCGCATGGCGAACGCTTTCCCGCTCCAGCGCGATGCGGATGATATAGGCTTCCTGCACTTGTCTGCGACTGATGCGGGTCACGAAGGTTCCGGCCTGGGCGCGGACATCGATCAGCCCCTCATCTTCAACACGTTTGACGGCCTCGCGCACCGGCGTGCGAGAGGTGCCGAGACGCTCGGCAATCTCTATTTCATTGACCGGGGAACCGGGTGCCAGCCTGCCGGTGACGATGGCACGTCGAACGAGCTGGTAGATCTGGTCGCGAAGCGGCATATTCCGCGTGATCGTCACGCCATTGAGGAACCCGGTCAAATCGGATTTGTCCTGGGCGGAATGGCCGGCACTCGCCGCTTCTTTTGACACGTCGGTATTCTCCCATCAAAAGCCGGACTCACCGGCAGAAATTTCTTTAGCCGGTTTCTTGCCCGCAACCAACCTACACCGTGATTTCAATGTAAGCAGTTCATGAAAGATGCAATCGATGGCGACTATCTGTTCTCGTCGCCACCAGGATCGCGAAGCTTCAAGGCGCGGTGGACAATCCCTCTGTTTCCATCAAAAACGACGTCGGTGCCAGCAGGCCCTTTTCCCGCAGGGCTTGCCACAATTCGTCCGGTATGTCCGTCTCGAACCATCCAACCGATTGCAGCAGCTTGTCGGGATGTTTGGCTCCCACCAGAACCGAAACGACCGCGGGATGAAACAGGGGGAACTGCACCGCCGCAGCCCCGAGCGGCACGTCGAAAGCAGCGCAGACCCGCGCCAGCTCCTCGGTGCGCCGCACGATCTCGGCGGGCGCATCCGCGTAGTTGAATTTGGCGTTGGCCGCCGAGCCGGTGGCGAGAATGCCGGAATTGAAGACGCCGCCAATGACGATAGCTGTGCCCTGCCGGTGAGCGCGATCAAGCAACGGCACCGCCTCCTGTTCCAGCAGGCTATGCCGGCCGGCCAGCAGGCAGCAATCGAGATGGACCTCGTCCATGGCGGCAGCGATCGCGTCGGCCTCGTTGACGCCAAGACCGAAGCCGGCGATCAGGCCCGCCTCCCGCAATTCCGAAAGCGCCCTGAAACCGCCCGACGTCAATTGCCGCCACAGCGCGGCGTTTCTTTCACCATGGGTGAGAACGCCGATATCGTGGATGAAGAGAATATCCAGCCGGTCGGTGCCCATGCGCTGCTGGCTGTCATCGAAGCTGCGCATGATGCCTTCATAGCTGTAATCAAAGGTTTCGCGAAACGGCAGCCCATTCTGCCAGCCCGGATCGAGCGGGTTTTTCGGCGGCTCCGGTGGAAGGCGGCGGCCCGGACGGTCATTGCTGAAAAGCCTGCCGACCTTGGTGCTGACGACCGCTTCATCGCGCTGCGGTTCCTCGCGCAGAAACTGCCCAAGCAGATGCTCCGCCCGGGTGAGCCCATACATCGGCGCCACATCGAAATATCGGATACCGCTATCCCAAGCCGCCTGAAGCGTCGCCAGCGCGTCGACGGCACTCACCGGCGTATAAAGCCCACCGAGCGACGCGCAACCCATGCTGAGCGCCGTTATCGACAGATTTGTGGTTCCCAGACGCCGTTTATGTCCTGCCTGCATCGCAATCTCCTGTGGAATGACCGATCGTTACACTAATATAATATAAAATCAAGATTCTCTGGGGGATGCCCGGCATCCCTGTGTAGCACCCACTTTAATGTACCGAAAAATGCATCCGCCACCCCTTGCAGGCACCTCTTGACTGGGCTGCATTATACTAGTATTCCAATATACAGCGAAGACCGAATTTCCGGTTTCCGCCTGTTTCATGCAGAGAAATCATGGCTCGCTACATCCAACTGACTGAGGCCGATAACATCATCGTCGCCATAGAACCGATCGCGCCGGGCGAGACCGTGGCGGAGATTGCGGTTCGTGATCGTATTCCGCGGGGTCACAAAATGGCCGTGCAGGCGATCGCAAGCCGAACGCCCATCATCAAATATGGCCAGATCATCGGCTTCGCCACGCAGGATATCGAGCCCGGGCAATGGGTCCACGAACATAACGTGACGATGCAGAGCTTCGAACGCGGTTATGCGAGCGGTGAGGAAGCAAAGCCCACGCGGTATGTCGAACCGGGAAAGCGACGCAGCTTCGATGGCTTCCGGCGTGCCAGCGGGCGCTTCGGCACCCGCAATTATATCGCCGTCCTCACCTCGGTGAACTGTTCCGCCACCGCCTCGCGCTTCATTGCCGACGAGATCAATCGCTCGGGCATTCTCAGCCAGTTCCCGAACGTGGACGGCATCATATCGCTCGTTCACGGCACCGGATGCGGGCTGGATATTCATGGCGAGGCCTATGAATTGCTAAAGCGTACCCAGTGGGGTGTGGCACAGAACCCGAATGTGGGCGGCGTGCTGATGGTGGGGCTGGGCTGCGAGGCGTTTCAGATCCCGCGCTGGATGGATGCCTATGGATTGAGGGAAAGCGAGACCTTTCGCACGCTCACCATTCAGGAGGTCGGCGGTACGCGCAAAACGGTGGAGGCCGGCGTCGCCGCCATCCGCGATATGTTGCCGGTGGTCAATAAGGCCATTCGTGTCCCCGCCCCCGCTTCGGAACTGATGCTGGCGCTGCAATGCGGCGGCTCGGACGGTTATTCCGGCATCACGGCCAATCCGGCGCTCGGCATTGCCGCCGATATATTGATCTCCGAAGGCGGAACCGCGATCCTCTCGGAAACCCCGGAAATATATGGCGCGGAGCATCTTTTGATCCGCCGGGCGGAACGGCCGGAAGTCGGAGAGAAGCTGGCGGAACGCATCCGCTGGTGGGAGAACTACACCAGGCGGCACGATATGGAGATGAACAACAATCCCTCTCCCGGCAACAAGGCGGGCGGCCTGACGACCATCCTCGAAAAATCGCTGGGAGCGGCGATGAAGGGCGGCTCGACCAATCTCAGGGCAGTGTTCAACTATGCTGAACCGGTGGACGCCAAGGGACTGGTCTTCATGGATACGCCCGGTTACGATCCCGTTTCAGCAACAGGCCAGGTGGCGGGCGGGGCCAATATCCTGTGCTTTACCACCGGGCGGGGCTCGGCTTTCGGCTGCAAGCCCACTCCCTCGATTAAGCTCGCCTCCAATTCCTACATCTTCAACAAGATGGGGGAAGATATGGACATCAATTGCGGTGACGTGCTGGAGGGCACGACGTTGCAGCAGAAGGGCGAGGAAATCTTCGCCCGAATCCTGGCGGTCGCCTCCGGCGAGCGCACGAAATCGGAGCTGCTCGGCTATGGCGACAGCGAGTTCGTTCCCTGGTCCATCGGCGCGACGATGTAAGCCCATTAAGCAGGAGATGTCATGAAACTCGTCCGATATGGCGCAGCTGGCGCCGAAAAACCCGGGCTGATCGATGAGACCGGTATTCTGCGCGATCTCTCCGATCATGTCGGGGATATCGCGGGAGAAACGCTTGCCCCGGAAAAACTGGCGCAGCTTGCCGCCATTCCCGCCGACCGGCTGCCACCGGTGGAGGGCACACCGCGTTTCGGCCCCTGTGTTGCGGGCACTGGCAAATTCATCTGCATCGGCCTGAATTATGCCGATCACGCCGAAGAATCCGGCATGGTGGTGCCGCCCGAGCCCGTCATTTTCATGAAGGCAACCTCGGCGATAACAGGTCCGAACGACGATGTTCTTATTCCCCGCAATTCGGCCAAAGCCGACTGGGAAGTCGAACTCGGCGTCATCATCGGCAAGACCACCAAATATGTGAGCGAGGCCGAGGCGCTCGACCACGTTGCCGGTTATTGCGTTTTACACGACGTGTCCGAAAGGTCGTTCCAGACCGAACGTTCCGGGCAATGGACCAAGGGTAAATCCTGCGACACGTTCGGGCCGGTCGGACCATGGCTGGTGACGAAAGACGAGGTCGCCGATCCGCAGGAACTTGGGCTTTGGCTGAAGGTCAATGGCGAGACGATGCAGAGCGGATCGACGCGCACCATGGTTTATGGCGTTTCCTTTCTGGTCTCCTATCTCAGCCAGTTCATGAGCCTGCATCCCGGCGACATCATTTCCACCGGCACGCCGCCGGGTGTCGGCATGGGCATGACGCCGCAGCGTTGGCTGAAGCCCGGCGATATCGTGGAACTCGGGATCGAAGGGCTCGGCATGCAGATCCAGCGTGTCCGGGCCGATATTTGAAGGACAAGCGTATGGATGCCGCCGTCATCGATTCCCATCAGCATTTCTGGCGGATCGCACGCGGCGATTACGGCTGGATGTTGCCGGCGATGGGCGAGCCGCTCTATCGGGACTATCTGCCGAGCGATCTTGCCCCGCTTCTGCGGCGCGCCGGCGTCCACCGCAGCATCGTCGTGCAGGCGGCGGCGACTGAGGCGGAAACGGCTTTCCTTCTCGATCTGGCTGCCAGCGAAGATTTCATCGCCGGTGTCGTCGGCTGGCTCGACATGGAGGACCCGGCCTTTGCCACCAAGCTGGATGCGCTCGCGGCCCACCCGAAATTCGTCGGCCTGCGCCCGATGCTTCAGGATATCGATGATGATGCCTATATTCTGCGCCCGGCGGTGCTGTCCAGTCTCAGGGCGATCCGTGACCGTAATGTCGCTTTCGATTTCCTGACCTTTCCGCGTCATCTTCCTCATGTGGCCGAGGCGCTGGAGGCGGTGCCTGGCCTCCGCGCCGTCATCGACCACCTGTCGAAGCCGCCTATCGCGACCGGGATGACGCAAGGCTGGGCGGATGACCTGCACCGTGTTGCGCAGCATCCCAATGTGTTCTGCAAACTTTCGGGAATGATCACCGAGGCCTGCCACGACAGCTGGTCACCGGACGACCTTGCGCCCTTCGTCGCACATGCCGTCTCGGCGTTCGGGGCAAAACGGCTGATGTTCGGCAGCGACTGGCCGGTCTGCCTGCTTGCCGGCTCTTATGCGGAAGTCATCAACGCGCTACGCTCCGTTTTGCAGAACCATATTTCCAATGACGAGATGGCCGGCGTTCTAGGAGGCAACGCCGCGCGATTCTACCGGCTGGAAGGCGCGCGGAAATAAGTCGCGACGGTGTACGGGCGCCTGCTTGCCAAAACTATTATATTAATGTAACAAAACTTGGAATGCTCTGGGAGGAGAACATGGCGGAAACGGCGAATGCGCTGCGGATGCGGGGGATCAGCAAGATCTTTCCCGGCGTAAAAGCGCTGTCCAACGTCAATTTTACTGTCGAATATGGTCGTATTCACGCCGTCGTCGGCGAGAACGGCGCGGGCAAGTCGACGCTGATGAAAATCCTGAGCGGCAGCTACATCCCGACAACAGGCACGACGGAAATTGCCGGGGTGGAAGTAAATATGCGCCGGCCAGCCGATGCGCAGAAACTCGGCATCCGCATGGTGCATCAGGAGTTGAACCTCGTTCCGGACCTTACGGTCGCGGAAAATATCTATCTCGGTCGCATGCCGCGCCGCCGCTTTCTGATCGACAGGCAGGCGATGCTGCGCAAGGCGACTGCGGTTTTGAACGAGCTGGAAGCGACAATCGATCCGAAGGCGCGACTCGGCGACCTGCCGATCAGCCAGCAGCAGCTCGTTGAGATTGCCAAATCCTATTCCGCCGATCCGCGCATCATTGTCCTTGACGAACCGACGTCCAGCTTGAGCGAGCATGAGACCGCGGCGCTGTTTTCCATCCTGCGCAAGATGAAAAGCCAGGGTATCGCCATCATCTATATCAGCCATCGGCTGAAGGAAGTGCTTGATATCGCCGACGACGTGACGATCCTGCGCGACGGCAGCATGATCGAAACCAGACCGGCCGCGGGCATCTCCGCCGCCGAAATGATCCGCCTCATGGTCGGCCGCGAAGTCGCCAATGTCTTTCCCAAAACACCATCGAAGATCGGCCCGTTGGCGTTCAAGGTCACGGGGCTGAGTGATGGCGATAAGTTCCACGATGTCGGCTTCGATGTTCGGTCGGGTGAAATCCTCGGGCTGACTGGGCTGGTCGGGGCCGGTCGCACCGAGGTCGCCCAAGCGATTTTCGGTCTTTCGCCGCTCGCAGCGGGCAGGATCGAGATAGATGGCAAGGCCGTTACGATTGGTTCACCGGCAGCGGCCGTCAAGGCCGGCATCGCCTATGTTCCCGAAGATCGCAAAGGCGACGGCATCGTGCCGTCCATGAGCGTGCGCGAAAACATCAGCCTGCCGGTGCTGCGACGTTTAAGCCGTCTTGGCCGCATCGGCATGAGCGGGGATCGCGGGCTGGCGGCGAAATATACGCGGGATTTTTCGATCGTTCCGCCCGATCCGGAGCGGCGCATCAACCTGCTTTCGGGCGGCAACCAGCAGAAGGCGATCATTTCGCGCTGGCTGGCGGCCGGGCCGAAGGTGCTGATCCTCGACGAACCGACGCGCGGCGTCGATGTCGGCGCGAAGGCGGAAATCCACCGCATCATCGGCGAACTGGTGGCCGGCGGCATGGCGGTGGTGATGATCTCGTCGGAAATGCCTGAGGTGATGGGGGTCTGCGACCGGGTTGTGGTGATGCGCGACGGACGCACCTCCGCCCCGCTGACACGCGGAGACTTGACGGAAGAGCGCATCATGGCGCTTGCAACAGGGGAAGAGCCAGCGTGAGCGATATTACCGCTACCACCGAAAAGCACAATCTGGCCCCGCGTTTCCATCGCGGCGGGCGACTGGCGGGCCTGTTCGCCAGAGGTGGTCTCCTGCTGGCCATTCTTCTCGTGATCCTGTACGGCTCGTTTTCAAGTCCCGTCTTCTTCACGATGGGCAATTTCGTCAATATCCTGACATCAATGGCCATTGTCGGAATCGTGGTCGTCGGCATGACCTTCGTCCTCGTCACCGGCGGGCTCGCGGATCTCTCCGTGCCGGCAACCATCGCCTGCGGCGCGATCCTGTCTCTGGCGTTGCAGCCGGAGATCGGCGCCATACCGGCCTTCCTGGTGGCCATCGCTCTCGCCGGTGCCTGCGGTCTCATCAACGGATTGCTGATCGGTTATATCGGCGTCAATCCTATTATCGCGACCCTCGGCCTCGGCACCATCATTCTCGGCATCGTGCAGGCGGCGGTCGGCGGCGTTATCGTTTATGGAACCGATCCGGCCATCGCCGCCTTCGTAAAAAGCCGCATTCTCGGCATTCCGCTTGTCGTGCTGGTGTTTCTCGCCGTCGCGGTAGTAGGCCATTTCGTCCTGTCGAGCACCGTCTGGGGCCGGTGGACACTCGCCACCGGCGGCAATTACCGGGCGGCGCGGGCCAGCGCCGTACCGGTCAGGGCGGTCAAGGCCGGGGCTTTTGTCATCACCGGGCTGGCGTCCGGCCTCAGTGGTGGTTTGCTCGGCCTTACCCTGCAAAGCGCACGGCCACTTGTTGGAACGGGATATGAATTCAGCGCCATCACCGCGGTCGTGGTTGGCGGTATCTCGATCATGGGCGGCTTCGGTTCCGTCCCGCGCGCCATAGCCGGCCTCGTCCTCGTCCAACTCTTGACCAATGTCATGGTGCTGCAGGGCGTTCCGACCCCGATCCAGGGGTTCGTCCTCGGACTGCTCATCGCCTTTGCGGTCGCCCTCGATGTTGCGCTTCGCCGGAGGGCCGTGGCATGAACGGATTATTCTCTGCAATGTCCCGATATCGCGTAACGATCATATTGGGTGCGACGCTAATTATTGCCGCGCTCACCGTGCCCGGCTTTGTCAGCCTCACCACCGCAAGCCTCGGTCTCGATCGCGGCGCGTCAATCGGCATCGTCGCCATCGGCCTGACGGTGCTGCTCATTGCCGGCCAGATCGATCTTTCCGTCGGCGCGGTCTTCGCCCTTTCTGGTATCGTGGCGATTTCCCTGCAGGCGGAAGTCGGTATATGGCCAGCGGCCGCGCTCGGGGTGCTGACCGGCATCGCCGCGGGTGTCTTCAACGGCATTCTTACCGTCGGCCTGAAGATCAATGCACTGGTTGCGACGCTCGCCAGCATGCTGATTTTCCGCTCGCTCGCCCATTGGGTCACCGGCAGCCAGCCCGTCTCGGGCACTGATATTACCTTCGCCGTGACATTGTCGCAGGTCTATGCGGAGTTCTTCACCGCCCGCAGCGCCCTGTTTCTCACCGGCATCGTCATGCTCGATTTCTGGCTGAGGCGCACCGTTTCAGGCCGCGACCTCTTTGCCGTTGGATCGAACCCGGCCGCCGCCGAGGCAAGCGGCATATCGTCCGGCAGGACGCTGTTCCTGAGCTTCGTTTTCGCGGGCGCTCTGGCCGGTCTGGCGGGCGTTTTCGAAAGCCTGACAACCAATACGGGTTCGCCCGTATTCGGTGCGGAAATCACCGTGGTCATCATTGCCGCCGTGGTGGTGGGAGGCACCCGGCTGGAAGGTGGCCGCGGTTCGGCACTCGGCACGCTCGGCGGTGTTCTCACGATTGCGGCGCTGACCACAGCGATGGAGTTCCAGTCCGTGCCCGCCTATGTCCAGCAGATCGTCAACGGCCTGATCCTGATCCTACTGGTCGTGCTCGACCGCACCGTACGCACAAGGCCGCGTCCGGCAATGCCGATACTGAAATCCCTTTAACCAGACATGTCACTTAAGGAGGAGATTGTGATCATGAATAAAAAGACCCTGTTTGCCGGTGTGGCGGCGCTTGTCGCCTCAGCCGGCTTCGCCGAGGCCAAGACGGTATGTTACGTTACGGCCGCCGATTCTCACGCCTATGTCACACCAGCCAACAAGGCCATCCATGCGCGCGCCAAGGAACTCGGCATTGAGGTTCTGAGCCTCAGCCAGAATTTCGATGTCCAGACCGGCGTGCAACAGATCAACACCTGTATTGCCCGCAAGACGGCCGGCATCATTTTATGGCCTCTCGATCCGCAGGCCTACATTCCCGGCCTCGCCAAGGCCAAGGCGGCCGGCATTCCCGTCAATCTCATCAATTCACCGATGAGCGATGCAGCCAAGCCCTTCATCACCTCCTTCACCGGCCCGGATGTCTATTCCGAAGGTGAAATGGCGGCCGAGGCACTTCAGAAGGCCCTGGATGGCAAGGGCGCAATCGTCATCATCGCCGGCCAGGCCGGCAACGGCACGACCATAGGTCGCGTCGATGGCTTTAACGCGAAGCTGAAGGCGCTCGGCAGCAAGATCGAAGTTCTCGATACGGTCAATGCGGATTTCGACCAGCAGAAGGCGCTCGTTGCGAGCCGCGACCTGATCACCCGTTTCGGCGACAAGATCGCGGGCGTCTATGCCAATGACGACACCATGGCGCGCGGCTTCATCGACGCCTGGAAAGAAGCAAAACCAGGCAAGGCAACCCCGCCGATCGTCGGCATCAACGGCCAGAAGGACGCTTTCGAGTCGATCAGGAATGGCGAAATGTATGCCACCATCGTCCAGTCGCCGATCGAAGACGGCCTTCTGGCGATCAACGCCATGGCGGATGTCCTGAACGGCAAGACCATCGACGCCCGTCTGCCCATTCCGCTGACGGTTGTGACAAAGGAGAATGTGGAGAAGGAAAAACCGGCCTTCTGAGCGAGGCCACGTATGAGATAAGCGGGCGTCAGGCGCCAGCGGGTGGAGCATGCCGCGCAACTATCCGGGTTGCGCGGCATTTGCGCGATAGCTATTCGGAAGCGCCACCAGCACCAGGAACACTACAGGAAACATGGCTGCGAGCGCTGCACCGCGAAAAACCGAGGCGTATCTGGCACATCTGCTCCAACGTCGGATATCAACTACCGGTAGGGATACCGATAATTCACATGTTTAAAGGAAGGAGACGCTGTTTGGGCTGACGACAGGATTGCCTCTCCAGCAATGAGGAAGCCAGTCGTTCGTGTGGAAGCAACCTTGGCAAACCCACGATAATGGGACTATAGTTGCACAATGCAACCATAATGGATTGACCGTGCCTCAACAATTCCTTCCCCTCAGTGATATCCGCGATACTTCACGCCGGCTTGTCCGCGAATTTGGCTTCATGGGGGGAGATTTTGCCGGCACCGCCCTGCCGCCCTCTGCCGTGCATGCCTTGATCGAGATCGAGGCTCGCACCAATATGACGGCGCGGGACTTGGGGAAGCTTCTGCGGCTTGAAAAATCAAGTGTCAGCCGTCTGCTTCGCAAACTCGTGCTTTCAGGCGATGTTTGCGAGGAGACCGACGCAGCCGATAACCGCATCAAACGGCTGCGCCTCACTGCGAGAGGACGAGAACAGGTGAACGCCATTCACCACTTCGCAAATCAGCAGGTCTCTAGTGCGCTTGCAAAACTGACGGCAGCCGATGCCCGTACGATCCTCGAGGGGCTCCGTCTCTATGCCGATGCGTTGGGAGGCGTAAACCACGTCCCTGCTCCTCCCGTCGAAATTCTCGCAGGCTACCGGCCCGGCATTATTGCACGTATCACACAGATGCATGCGCTTTATTACGCGCGAACATCAGGCTTCGGTCAGCGCTTCGAATCCGTCGTTGCCGAAGGCCTCGCGGCTTTTTGCAACCGTCTCGAAAGCCCCAGCAATGCGATCTGGGTCGCGATGCGTGGACACGACATCATCGGCTCCGTCGCTATCGACGGCGAAGATCTGGGCGCCGGTATCGCGCATCTGCGCTGGTTCATCGTTGAAGACGCTGTGCGCGGCACCGGTGTAGGGCGCAGGCTGCTGGCAACGGCGTTAGCCTTCGTTGACGAGAGAGCTTTTACCGAAACCCACCTCTGGACCTTCAAGGGCCTCTCGGCCGCACGGCAACTTTACGAAGCCCATGGTTTCGTCTGCGTTGAGGAACATCCCGGTAGCCAGTGGGGAAGCGAGGTTCTGGAACAGCGCTTCGTTCGGCCCCGGTCCACATGATCGCAACATGCGAAAACGGCCGCGGGAGGAGCTCTCCCGCGGCCGTTTGGCACCCTTTATCGGCAAACCTTCGTCTGGATCAGGCGGCGCGGAGGGATTGACGATGGGGCGCTGCTGCATGGCTGAGCTCGAATTGACCGAGCAGCCGGTTCAGCGAAGCCATTTCCGTCGTAAGCGTGTGGCTTGTTGCGGTCATTTCTTCGACCATCGCGGCATTCTTCTGCGTATCCTGATCCATCCGGCTGACGGCGACGTTGATCTGCTGGAGGCCGGAAGACTGCTCCTGGGCGGACTCCACGATCGCGGCGACGTGCTGGTTGATCTCCTGCACTTCGGCAACGATGACATCAAGCGCCTTGCCGGTATCCCCGACATAATGCACGCCTTCCTCCACCTGCTGGTTTGACTTGGTGATCTGCGACTTGATTTCCTTCGCCGCGGCGGCGGAGCGTTGGGCAAGTTCGCGCACCTCCTGTGCTACCACGGCAAATCCCTTGCCCGCTTCGCCAGCGCGCGCCGCTTCCACCCCCGCGTTGAGCGCCAGCAAATTCGTCTGGAACGCGATCTCGTCGATGACGCCGATGATGCTGGAAATCTCGTTCGACGATCTTTCAATCCGCTCCATTGCCATCACTGCCTGACGCACGACCTCGCCAGACCGTTCCGCGCCGACGCGCGTGCGGGAAACGAGCCTGCCCGCCTCATGCGCACGGTTCGCGGCGTCCTTCACCGTTGTCGTGATCTGCTCCAGCGCCGCAGCAGTTTCCTCAACGGCAGCCGCCTGTTGCTCCGTTCGACGCGCCAAATCGTCGGATGCCGACTTGATCTCATTGGCACCAGCGTCGATGCCAGCCGCGTTCTGCGATACGCGCAGGAGCGCGCCCTGCAACTTTCCGGCGGAAGCGTTGAAATCCTGACGTACGCTATCGAGCTGCTCGACGAAGGGGTCGATGATCCGACACGACAGGTCGCCATCGGCAAGACGGGAAAGGGCATGGGCAAGACTGTCGACGGCAAAGCGGATGTTGCTGGCCTCCTCCGCCGACCGGCGCTCCCGCGCCGCACGCTCTTCTTCGCCAAGCGTGCGGTTCGTTGCCGCCTCCTGCTCCAATGCCGCCTTTTGCCGGTTGTTTTCACGCAGAACGTCGAGCGAACGGGCGAGATCGCCGATTTCGTCCCTTGTCTCGATATCCTTCAACGTCAACTGGAGATTTCCCTGTGCAATCTGGGCGGTCTCATCAATGATATTGGTGATCCGGCCGATGAACCGCCGAGCGATGAACCAGCCCGCCAATGCCAATAATACGGTGGCAGCCACGATCGTGATGGCGGCGTCGCGCATCATCGCGTGGAGCTGGGCAAACACCGTTTTTTCCGGAACGGAGATGATGGCGAACCATTTCATGTCCTGGCTCAGC